>Ga0190314_1000032_pt1 | contig 62837 bp, 72 predicted proteins | sample 4870071112_MG_FD_165055 | JGI IMG/M metagenome (GOLD analysis project Ga0190314, IMG submission 165055) | Hydrothermal vent sediment bacterial communities from Southern Trench, Guaymas Basin, Mexico - 4870-07-11-12_MG | ecosystem: Environmental > Aquatic > Marine > Hydrothermal vents > Sediment ...
CGTAGTATAGTTAGTGTAAGAACTTCCTTCTTTATATTCTAACTTGATAAGATTCACATTTTGACCGTTTGTTCTGATAAAAGAAGAAAAACAATAACCTTTCCCGAATACAGTACTACTCTTTAATACAGATCCCCCAGTCTTTGCATGAATTATAAGATGAGAGTCTGCAATTTCATAGCTTGCATCAGTTAATTCCAACCAGAGATCCCATTTACTAGTATCTAGCGTTTCTCCTTCAAAATCATCGAAGAGTTCGAATACGTCATCACCGTTCTGATTTATCCAATCTACATATCCCCCGTAACACAACTTTATCGTTTTAGACCCAGACGCAGGTAGGTTTACTTTAGTCCATATTCTCGCTTTACCATCAGGGCGTTTCCATGTTTCTACCCAATAAGGGAGGGTTGTATCCCCGTCGATAATTACTAGGTTGTTTGGATCAGCTTTGATGAAAAAATCTGCATCACTAATTTCAATACACACTTGATAATCTGTTAAATCTTCTGATTCATTGTTTTGAATTGTTATATCTCTATAATAGTGCGTATAGGCCATTTTACTCTCCAAACGGATACCAAATATAATATTCCCACGATTCTAAATCTGCTACGTAGCCTTGATATAGATTTTGAGCAGTTAAAGATTCTAAAACCAATACGATTTTTTTATTTGTGTCGTCGAGCAATGCTATATGGGTTGCTTTTCCCGTGTTGTGAATTAAGATGTTTTGATGTTTCGACATTGTAACTACCCGGCGGGGGCGTTCTGATAAATCTGTGGGATCAATCGTTTTCCATGTTACTGTACCATCTGTAATAATATCATCATAGTGGGTTTCCCACACTACTGTACCATCGTTGGTTGCCCCGTCGATTTCTGTATTCCAATCTGGTTCGCTGCTACCAGATGTCCCAGCAGTAATACATTTGTAAACAAAGCCGTTTGGCGTTGTTGGTCTTACTAGAGTATCTTGGGTATAATTTGTGTCAGCCTGCCAAGTTTCGATGGTTTGGGGATGTGCTTCTAACGGCCACACGGGTTCAGTATCGCCTGAAGTTCCTTCTGCGGTGCATTCATATACCAACCCGTCATACACAAAACTGCCTGTTACTCTATTTCCTATTTGATAGGATGTATTTGGTTGCCATAGCGGGGGATCGTTAGCGAAAGAAAATTCTGTTTCTGAAACAGAATCCGCAGCCAGTGTATAATTTTCGTGAGCTACCCACGTGACAGTGTTATCTGTGGTTACATCCCCATCATTCGTAGCCCAGCCGGGTTCTTGGCTTCCAGAAGTGCCTGCTCCTGTACATTCGTAAACAAAACCGTTCCACGTTGACGGTCTTACAATATCGCCAATGTTATATGTCGTATCGCTTTGCCAAAGCGGTGGAAAACAGGCATGTTGATATTTACGTGGTGGTTTTGACAATAATACTAACGTATCCGCCTGTTTTATATAGCTAAGAGTCTGGTCTAAAGTATGTGCAGTAGCTGTTTTAGCCATTATTGATTCTCCTGAAACTGGTTTATTACTTCTATTTCTGAAGGTGTTACGTAATCAGCAACTTCAGCGTTGTATTTCCCGCTGTCATCTACTGCAACGAGCAGTACGTAATCTCCTGATATTTCCTGTGCGTTGGCGGGAAATCTTAGTGTAGCAGATCCATCATGAGCGGGGGTTGTGTATCCTAATACAGTAAAACTTCTTCTATCCATTACACATACTCTTTTGTGGCGCACGGTTGTTTGTCCTACAACCTGCACTTTAGCATCTACTTTGTAATATGTGTTTTTTACAAACCCTGAAAATTGTAATGTGAAGTCAACGTCCATCACGAACCTTCTAAGATTCTATATTTGTTGAGGTCTATTGCCATAACAGTATTATAATAATTCATCTTAACAAGAACCAATTGCTTATTACCTAAAGTTCGCAAGATATATCCTCGATCGGATGGGACAAGAGATAAAAGGTCAACACGGTTATGCTGCAATTCCAACAATCCTGGTATGAAACCTCTAAACCTGTCTATATGGTCTGTTTCTATTATAGGAATTCTGCTGTAAAGTAATGCTCCACCTAAATATGGACATGGTGGTGAACCGTCCGTTTGCCCTATTTGAGTTCTGTTACTGTTTACAGCTCCTCCAGGGCGTCTATATGTTAAGCTGACGCAGTCTCCAGTTGGAGAAAATGCGGAATCATATGCGTATAAAGGAAAGTGCCCAGAATCAGTATAATAGAAGTCTAGCAACGGTGTGTCAGGCGAAATATCTCCTGTTGTTACAATAGCATTTTTACCGGGAAACGAAAAACTGTATAGATCGTCAGGCACTATTGAATCCAATTCTCCAAAGAAAGTGCAACCGCTGTATTCACCACCGCAACCAAGCCAAAAAGATCGAGAATCAGCTACGACAAACCAATAAGGTGTATTAGGATCTACACCCAACAGAATCGATTTCGTCTCATCTGCGGGTCTGCGTCCAGATCCTGTGTTCTGATCTCCCATTGCTTGGTAAATTGATGCATAGACAGCTCTCATGTGGGAATTTTCTGCATAGCCAGCTATTCGTAGAAAGAACTGAGATGACACAGGTATTCTGAAAACTGCTACTTCATTAGTTTCATCCCACCATTCACATGTCCACCCGGCGGGGGCGGAGCCACCGTAACCATCACACAAACATTTACGTAGTAAAGACGCTATATCATACCACGAATTGCCTAAAGCTGGTGCGTATGGATCACTGTTGCAGTAAAAATTAGCGACTGTCATCTTTACTCCTTTTAAGTGCTAGAAACCCCGTCATTCATGGCAGGGAGGATGTGCATTTCGGTTAAAAAGGTTCTGAAACTTTCAAGAAGTTTTAGCTCTTTGTAACTTGCAGAGTTAGAAACAACAGTTCCATCTAGTTTTTTCAGACTGAAGTAGCCTGTTTTTCTTCTTCCAGCTATGAAGCACTCTGTGCCTCTATATTTTACTTTATCAAACCTTTGAAATCCCTTTACAAACCTCTCAGCAGTATTACGAATGCGGCTTCTGATCCCCTTAAACAGCTTGCGGTTGCTCTTTCTTACCTGCTTGATGAAGTAGTAAACAGAGCTTCTTTTCTGCTTGCTTCCCCCTGCTATTACGAACGCATCGTTGATATGGCTTTTTGGTAATCCTAGTTCTAATCGTTTCTGTTTAGTAAGATAACCATAAGTTATAAACATAGCATTACCTAATTCTTTTAATCTATTTACTAGTTTCCATCTGACAATTGACATAAAAGTTTCGGCCTTGAAATTTTTATTCGCTGTCAAACTAACTTTCAAATTATTTCTGTGCAGATTTTGATGGCAAGTTCTGCACAAAGTAATTAAATTATCTGGTCTATTTGTTCCACCTTTACTTCTTGGAATAATGTGATGAACTTCTAATACACTATCTCCAGATTTGCCTTTGCAAATTTGACAAGTATGTTTATCTCGGTAGAGAACATATTCTCTTACATTCCAAAAACCCTTTTGTTCTCCATTCTGGTAATCTTTGCCTGAAATATCAGGATTCTTGATTTTTTGAATATCAAAAGCTGCAACTTCAATATTGACTTTAGTTATAGGTAGTATTTTCTTTACATGTTCAATAACCTTGATATGACTATCCAACTTATGCTGTATAGAAGGAGGCAACCAGCCTTCAGGTTTTTTTCGATTAAGAAAGCGTGGCTTACGATACCAAGTTTTACGATAACGTCTAAACCTACGGTGTTGTCTTCTTTCCGTAAGAAGTTTGGAAATATCCGTCCTAAGCTGAACTTCAGCTGAATAAATTTCTTTTTTGGCTGTTATAGCAGATAATCCAATATACTTGTAACCACTGTCCACTCCCAATGTTATAAGTTGCTTGTAACCTGAACTACCATAGAGTAATTGAATAGTAAAAGGAGTCCGATAAACTACCTTTGCTTTTCCTTGTTTAAGCAAAATTCTTGCTCTTGCAGGATGACATGGCATTAAAGGTTTACCATGTTTATTCAATACATAGACAACCATGAATCCTCCTAACAAAAAGGAGTTTTCTCTGCCCGAAGGCAGGTAAGGGCCTGCATCGGGGGAGTTATTCCAGCTTGTTTTGCCAGTAGCACTGCCCCTACCCCGACAGGACTGTTTAACCACTGGCGGCAGAGCCTGGAGCTTGCGGAACACCCCAGGGTGCCATGACTGGAATAACGGCTGCATGGTAAAATCATAACCATGCCCCCTAGTCAACCACGGAGCTACAAGCTCCACCCTTCAGGGCGGGGTGGTTGATCAGTGAGCGTCTCCTCGAATTTGTAATGTAAAGGAATCTTCATCATATACAGCTTCGCCAGGAAGGATTGTCCTACCGCACCATATTGGATAATGTGCAGCATCTGTGTTGAATCTTAGTACGTTTCCGGATGCCCAACCAGATCCCCAACCTTCGTGTCGAATGTAAAAATAAGGTACACCCGTTGCAGGGTTTATAGGAGCACAGTCAGTTGCGGTATTTCCATACGCTATTTCACCTACGGTCTCGCCTACAACTTTAAAATCTGTGTCTGATGTAAAGATAATTGCCCAGCGTTCTTTTATTGCACCTTTGTTTGTAGTCGTGATGGGATAATCAACAGTATTGTAGTTTGCTGTGCAAGGATCTCCTATGCGGGAGTCAGACCAATCGCCTGTCCAAGTTTTCTGATCAAATACATTATAGACTTGTGCTTTTAGGTCGCCACATACGAGAGCACTTGACACATAAGTATCTCCTGCTGTGTAATCATTTTTTAATGGACTTGTGAAATAAATATAACCGTTAATATCAACTCTGGAGATTACTTTCATATCTTCAATGCGGTGTATCGCTGTAAGCGGTTGTGTATACTCGCTTAGATCAAGCGGATCTGCCATTGTGATAATCCCGTTTTCCAAATCCACGGTGTATAAATTTGGATCAACATATATGCCATTGTAATCGTATAGATCGCAATAGGTCAGATTTCCCCGTGATAGCTGTATTTGCTGACCTGCCTGGAGGTCATTCGGCAACTGTTCGGATTTAGTATTATGTACAACGGCAACAAAGCCTGGTCGAAAGATTGGGACTCTACCGTCAATCGGAAGCTTCACTGGGTCAAGTCCGATTAGCTCAGGATCTATCGGGATAAAGCTATAAGTTACGGCGCTATATTTGATAGATTCAGCATCAACTGGAATGGGTTGCCATACTAGATCGCCGTCAACGAGATCTTCGTGATACCAGGGAGCATCAACGAATGTATCTTTATCTACCCATTTCCCAAACCTAACTCTTACAATTCCTGTGTTATAATCTATTTTACCTTCAATCCATTCATCGTTAATGTCTCCGTTAGCAGAAGCTGTAACAGTATATTGTTGACCTTCTGCATAGAAACTTAAAATAAAACTGGCAGGCCGAACTGGAGCGGGTATTCTGAAAACAGCGGAATAAACAGGATAAAACGGTATAGTATATTCGCCTACGAGCGATAGATCAGGTCTTCCTGTTTGCGAATTCCATACGGTAAGCGCTGCCAAGCATTTATCTCGATTTATAGTTCCTATGGCTTGTTGGGAAAACTCGCCATTAGAAAAGTTCAATCTGTATAAAATACCATCATAGTCATAAGCTACCCCATCCGATAGTAAGTTAAGACTGGAAGGCGGAGTGGATAGTGTACCCATGCATATCATTGTGCTGTTAGTAGATAACCTTACCTTAAAATAATTGCCTGACAAATCGATATAAAGCGGAGACGAAAATGTTTCTTGTGCACTAGTGCTTCCAGTTTGAGAATAGTAAGTTACTGTAACTGTTACAACTTCTGGATCGATTACATAGTCAACATAATCTATTCGTGTCCTGTCGTATGATATTATACGATAGTGCCCCCGAGGGTAAATACGAGATACAGTAACATTCTGATATATAGTCAAATATGTGCCGATGCGTACTTTATTATTTGCGTAATCTATCGAAAAATCAACAAAATTGGGGTTTGACTTGTCCCCAGATGTATTCATTTTTGCAGAAATATCACTTGCTAATTTAAGGACGCCATTTCCATCATCATATAATGTAATATGCGGATCTACTACATCTCGTATTCTTCTATATACGTAGTTATCGTAGTAATATTCAGCTCCTTGGACATAATCACAATCGTATTCGACTTTGACTGTGCCTGCTATCGGAGCTTCTGACAAAACTAAATCAATCCAGCCGTAGTCTATCTTTTCCTTTTGTGTACCGTCTCTATCTCTGTAAGTTCCACCATCGCGTACGAATTCAGTTATGGCTGGATGTTCAAAGGTTTCTACAATAGGATCGCCGTAATTATATGATATGTTAAATTCTGTATTCGGTTCAACTAAATTTGCAGGCAGAAACCTTATAAGACCTGTGTTGTAATTGACTGTACCGCTTCCATCACCGGTTAGATTACCGTTACCATCATCGGTTAAAGTTTTGGTTGTAGAATCTTCTTGCCATGTTATCGTAACAGTATTTTTCGAAATAGGTTTGTTAGAAGTTGTATACTCAAACCACATATCATTGTGGGTAACGTCTGTTTTGTGGTAATGAAAAGCAATTCGTTCGTCTGGGTTGTCCCAGTAACAGATAACTTCAGATCCAATATCAGGAAGAGCGTTAAATGTAGCTACAACGCTGCCTGTTGTATAATTTACTGTCCCACCGCCAGTTCCTGGTATTTCAGGAGATAACGATCCTTTTCCATTATCAACTAATCTATACCATCTACCTTGTGATAAGAAGTCAATTACAACTGTCCCTGGTTGAGGTAATGGCTGCAAACTGAATATCCATGTAGAACCTTGTGTCGAAATTGTAACTTCTTGAGATTGGCTAAATCTTATTTTGTAAAGTTTTGATGCATTTTTAAATGTAACTGTTACAGTATGCGGTCCTGTGATAGACGGTGTTAGAAAGGTTATTTGACCTGTATTGTAATCAACATAACCTTCTGTAACGTCATTTCTCACTAGATTGCCTCTTCCATCGTCTGTCCATGAATCTATACTTGTGGATACAGTCAATGTTCTTGGCGAAATAGCTGCTCCTGTATAAAGGGTGAGTCCAGACGTAATATTTACAGACACCGAGTAAGTACATGTTGGGATTGTTTGCTCTGAATCGTCAACAATTAAGTTTGCACTATTGGGTCTGATTTCAGAAAGCGTAACATCTGTCAGCGGTGATTCTGCACGATTTACAGGCACAATCTGAGTAAAAATATGATCCACTACTACATTTAAGTCACCTGCTGACGCTGATTGTGTTAATGTAGCTACACCATAGTATTTAGTCCTATCAACACCGAAGGTTTTATATATGTCAGTAACAACCCCAGGTGAAGGTAAGGTTGTTTCCAATATATCGCATCCTGCAAAATCATATTTTAGGTCTGGGGTGATTTCCGCTGTGAGTATTTTGCGTGTGACTATACCGGTACTAATTGTAAATTGTTTAACTTCAGATGATACTGAAATAATTTTAACAAATTGCGAATAAGATTGATACGACAGATATAAAACACTACCGACATCAGGATCTACTTCGTTTGGTGGCATTACTATTCTAAGGACAGATAGCCCTGCGGGATGATCGCCCCACAGATAGCCAATAAACCGTCCGTCTTGGATTACATAGCTTTCTATCCGATTTTTTGCGTCGATTCTTCTATCGGTAGCTGAATCAGTTGTAAGCATCCAGCATTTTACATTAGTATCATCTGGAGGATCAGTAATAATAACATGCGCTCCATAATATGTATCTTGATTGTCTGATAGGCATGCTGCGTATACTTTTCGCAGAGATACTCTGCCGTATGTTCTATCCAATCGAGATATGTCGGGGAAGATATTATTGGTCTGACCGCCAATTATTTCGTTGCCGGTCATGCGACCGCCGCCTTCATCGGTGTCGTCCATTCTTTCCGATGCCATCAATTTTATATCATCTGGGAGTTTAATAGCCATATTGCTACACCTCTACCAATTTTATTGTAACATCACTGAAATAGTCGTGCTTTGGGAATATGGGAGTCCCCGAAACTGGGTTGTTGCTGTAAGCAAACCTGACAGTAAATGTCCGATCATCTTCTAAGGTGAGGGTCATATTTTCGCCATCGTCCATCATTTGTCTGAGGGTATTCATTTGATCACGGGTCAACCAGGCATAATTTGATCCACCTTTTAATGTGATAGGTCTTCCAGCTTGGGCAGTGGATGTTTCGATAACAAGTGCCCCTGTGAGTGTATATTTCACATCGTCTCGGACAGCAGTCCATTCAAATTCATCTACCCATTCTAAATCGCTAGGTAATTCTATTGATCGTTGTGAATTGCTCAGCTGTATTGCCATGTTATGCCATCCCCATTGCTTCTTCTAATTGGGGTATTATTTGTTCTTTTAAAATCCTTTCCCAGAAAGTTCTGTCGTTCAGATTTGTAGATTGAGTAGCGTTTATGTTTATATTTAGTGTTATACTATTGTGAGTGCTAGACGTTGCGGGGGATGTTCCAACAAACCCACCAGTTGCAAACTTCGGTATTTGCATTTTGTTTAGCGATTCTATAAAACTTAATCCATAGTATTTTACTGCATCACGGTTTAGTACATATTCGCCACGAGATAACAGGGCTGGGATAGTATCTACCAAACCGCCTTTCGCAAAACGGAAGGTTACGGGAAGATTGTATTTTTTTACTATTTCATCTATTATTGCTTTAGCAGCTTTGGTATCTATCCCCTTACCTTTGTAAGTATAAAATGCGTATTTCCATAGAGAGTCAACTAAATCTTTCAGGTCTTTTTCTCTTATGGAAAGCCGTCCTCTTTCTATGAAATCCTTTAGTTTTTCAAGGGCTTTTTTTACAGCTACGAACGTTGTATATGTCTTAGAAGGAAAACCTAACCAGCGACGTTGATTAGCTTCTACAACAAGCATTGCTTTTTCTACCAAGCGTAGCTTTTCATTTATTGTATCTACGAAGTTGTCTGTGGAAGTTACTGTTGCTATTTTTTCCGGTTTTCCTTTTCCGGTGGGTTTTTTGAAAGTCCATCTACTGAAAGAAACATTGTACATGTCTTCTATATGTTTTATTACATCGCCAGCCCAGCTTACTGTTAATGCACCAATACCAGGAATCCCCGCTCCAGCGTAAGAAATTCCTCTAAAAGCGTTAATCAGATCTATCAAATCACCTTTTTCTATATGGAAACCAGCGAGTATTAGTTTTCTTAGTTTTTCGAGATAAGAACGAAACCTAGCATGGGCTGAAAGAGGTTCTGGATCTTTAAGCCACATGTGTGGGTAAAAATATGTACCCATGCGAATTGTTTTTATTATTTTTTCGAGCTGTTTTGTAACTATTCGGTATGCTTCTTCATCTACCGCACCGCCTGCTTGGAACTTTGGAACAGGTAATCGCATCTTGTTGATGGCTTCGATAAAGGCAAGACCATATTTTTTAACAGCTTCTTTGCGTATGACGTATTCGCCTCGCTGGAGTAGAGCAGGAACGTTATCTTTACTACCCCAGCCGGGGATGTAGCGGGAAAGTAGCCGTCTAAATACTACTCCACCCGATGCGAATTTCTTAATACTATCTATGAGTCCACCATAAGCTTTTTCTTCTACTTTTTTAACATGAATTATGTGAGTTGAATGTGTTACTATACCGTCTAGTTCACGTATTTTTGCTTTGGCTCTTTCTACTTCTCTTGCTATTTTTTCTTGGTCAAGGGATATAGAAAGCTTCTGTTGCGATATTTGGTCGAGTTCTTTTTTAACATTACCAAGAGTTCCTTGTAATTCTGTGTAGCGTTTATGCAGTAGATCAGCTTCTTCTTTTTCTTTTTGTGCAGCCTTTTCTGCAACTCTAGCTAAATCCTCTGTTAGCCTTATTGCATAGCTTATTGCTTCTTCACGAGCTTCTTTTGCTACCTTTTCATCTTTAGTGATGCTGGTAGCTAATTCTTTACTTTTTTCTAAAGCAGTTTCATAGTATTTCTGTGCGACTTTGAGTGAACCTTCTGTTTCTGCTTTCCTGGCTTTCCTTATGTTTTCTTCTATTTCTTCAACTCTATCGTAATATTCGTCCTCCGCATCCATTTCTTTGCGCTTAAGATCTCTGATCCACTCAGAGGTGCTTTTGCGGAGGTCTTTTATGTAATCTTCTATTTCTTTTGCTTTATCTCTGCGTTTCTTTTCTTCTGCAATGAGTTTGTCTATTAGAGCTTTGTAAGAATTATAAGTGTTTGTATAAATTTCTTTTCTTGCTTCTAAAAGTTTAGCTTCACCGCCTTTTGCGGCGCTGAAATAGTGATTTGCTGCTGCGGTAGCTTTAGCAAAATAGGTTGTAATTGCTTCTGCTTGTTTTTCTGCTAAGTCCAATATAGCTTTAACGTCGGGGTCTTGCCCAGCGGCTTTCAGTTGTTCAAATGTATCTTCAATTGTAGAAAGCTGGAGGTCTAATACGGCTTTTAGTTCTTTATGAACTTCCGAAAATTCCTGTGTGGCTTTTTTCAGCACATCTGTTGCCTGGGTAGTTTGTGTGCCCAACTTAGAAAAAGCATCTGCTGTTGATAAGACGCCACCTTCTAAATTCGTTAAAATGTTTCCAGCGTCTACCCATTGTTGTCTATTGGCATCCCAAACCACCCTGCCGTTTTCTATGGCGTTAAGCAGTTCACCGTAGGTGGAATATGTTTGTCCGATTTCAACATTTATAGCATCAAGAGCATCCGCATTTAATGAATATTGTTTGGTTTGGGCATCCCATACTATAACGCCGCTTTCCAACAGTTGTTTGAATGTGCTGTATTTTTCTATTGCAAGTCCTGTTTGGACAGCGATTTTGTTCAGGAATTCTTCTGCGGTTACATATTGGTTAATAGTAGAATCCCAAACTACAACACCTGATTTCAATAGTTCGATTAAAGTTCCATAACTGTCTACGGAAACTCCTAATCTTTCAGACAGTGCTTGTAGGTTAATTTCTGCAAGGCGGTAATGGTTGGTAGTTTCGTCCCATACGGCTATACCGTTTTGAAGAAGGAAATTCAATTTATCTACGGAATCTATGCTTACACCTAATTGAACAGAAAGAGCGGCAAGTTCCCCTCGAAGTCGTAGAGTGCTTTCAGGCAATCTTGATAGAATGGAGTCGTATCCTAAAGCTTCTTTTTCTATTGCAATCCACCTCTTTTCCATATCAATGGTGGTTGCGTTGAATTGATTCACATAGAAATTCACATAGTTAAGTCCTTCTTCTGCTACCTTTCGTAGGGCTTCAGATATTTTTCTTAGGAAAGGAATTTTTCCGATTAGATTAGCTGTTAGTTGCAAAAGTTTAGATAACGGTGCTATAACTATTATAGCTATGGTATCTCCAAGTTGAGTAAAAACATCGTTAATGATATAAGCAGCATTGATAGTAGTTCTTATATTACCGGCAAGCCATGCCCAAGCTTTCCCTATTTTTTCTAATATTGTTATCACTATGTTTCGATGGCGTTCGTACGCCACAGAGAGATCTATAAGACGTTTTCCTATAATGGAAAAAATTCTAGTTACCCATATACTTAAAACGCTGAGGGTGTCGTGGATAAGCATTGCCAATCCACGAAGTTTTTCATTGAAAGTATCTGTATTAAAGTCGTATAGACTAGACAATGCGTCTTTGATTTTGGCTTTCAGTTCTTTCCATATACTTGATGTGGCAAGTCCCATGAAAAGAGAGGAAACATCCTGTACTCTGGAAAATATTCCAGACCAGGTGTTCTGATACTCTTTACCCGCTGCGACGAAGGCTCTTAGCTTTTCTGAAAGTTTTTCATAAAGGATTCCCTGTTGTTTCCACTGATTAACCAGTGCATTAGAAAGCCCCAGCATTTTGGCGATTAAAGAATGCTGGGTGATAGTTCCTGCTAAGATAGAACGGATTTCTTCATATACACCATGGAAAGGCATACGGAGCGCTTCCGCTGCCTGGGTGATTCTTACAGTGAGGTCAGCTATTTGTTCAAGAGATAGCCCAGCGCTAAGACCGTAACCGACTGCCATCTGATAAGCAGTAACTAATTCTCCCAGCGTAGCAGATGTTTGTATTGCGCCCCTTCTCAGAATAGCTATTTGAGAATCAACACCCTTCAAAGCGATTTGAAATTGTTCAGTTTCAGGTACAACTCTTCCGAAAGCATCTACTAGTTCTGTATTTGTAGCAACTAGTGCCGCTATACCTATTTTAGCAGCATCTATGGTTTCATTGAATCTTGCTCCACTCAAAACGAATTCTTTTAAAGCTTGCCCAACTAATTGGATTGTTTCATAAACTGTTGTGAAAACAAGAGTGAATTTTACGCATCTTCCTATGAAGCCTAATAGACTTCTCGATGCTTTTTTTGTAGAAGAATCAGTTTGATTCATTCCCGCATGGAATTCTCGCAAAGATGTAGCAGCTTCGTCAGTGAGTTTTTTCTGTCTTTCCAGGACAGTAGCTCCTACTTGCACTTGGCGGGTAAATTGTGCAACCGCTCTTGTCGCTTTGACTATTTGATTGTGAAATTCCAGTACAGATTTAAATATTTTTTCAATAGCACGAGCTAGTCTTTCTACAAAGGCTTTGGTAGATCTGGTAGTTCGTTCGAAATCTACCAAAGCTCTACTTGCTTTTTCGGAATCCTTAACTAGTTGAGAGAATCTTGCATTAAGACTGATAGCGGAGCGATTCAGCGAAGATAAAGACCTTGATGTTTCTCTTGTCGTATTTCTTAATTCTACTAGATGTCGCTGTGTAGATCCGACAGTTCGTTGAAGTGTAGCGAAAGCAGAATTAGATCCACGAACAGAAGAATGAAGCTGGTTAAATGCCGAATAAACTTTAGTTGAAGTACGATCAAGGCTTCGTAAATTTTTATTGAAAGATTCAGCATTAGTATTGAGCTGATTTAGTTGCCTCGATACTTTATTTATAGCATCGGCATTCTTCGTTATTATTTCTATCGCTAGTTGGAGTCTATCTTCCATCTGGACTCCTCAAGTGTATGAATTTTAAAGCGGATGATACGAAGGTTACAAATTGGGTGATGGTGTAGGAAAGGATATCCTGATAGGAATGTCCTGTCATTAAGAGGACGGTAAAATAGTCCGCCCAATCTAATTCTACGGAAGGGCTTTGTTCAGAATTGGTATAGCTTTTTCTACTAAGTCTGCTGTCGAGGCGATGCTCTTGAAATTGAAGACGAAAAAACCAAAATTTGCTCGGCAAAATGCCCCAACGACTTCCAGCACGTCTTCTACGGAAGATAATGCTAAGAATGTTTCCTCAGGTTCTCCGCTAGATATAGCTAGCAACTTCACAAGGTCGTTCCATTCTATGGCGGCCATAATGGACATGGGGGTAATCCCGCCCCCCACCAATAACTTTGTAAGATCTGCATTAGCAAGAACAGAATAAACCTTGTTTAAATTAGCCACAGTAAATTCTTTGAAGGTTATCTTCTTGTCGCCTAATTCCACAGTGGCTTCTTTGGGGAGAACATCTGCTAAAGATGCATTTTTTTGTTCTTTTGAAGCCTGTGCAGACGTCTGCACAGGCTTTTCGACTTTATTTTTTTCCATACGGATTACCACCTCACTTTATACATCTTTTCTTCTGATTACGAAGTATTTAGATATACCAGTTCCGCTTATAGAGGTATCGGCTAGAACAGCTAAATCGAAATCCAGAGTGCCGAAATCGTCTGTAATGAAGCCGAGACCTTTGGTTGGGGAGAACTTCACACGATGGAAAATTCCGACCACAGGCTCTCCGCTTCGGGCTTCGTTAAGTCCATCAAAAACTAGTTTATATTCTTTGCCAAGTTCGGTCAGAGCTTGAATTACATCCGTAGCGTATGCTGTATATGATACCTTAATGGTAGAACCATCAGTGATAGAGCCACTTTCTAAGATATAAATCCCAGCATTGGTAACTTCATAATCAACATTCGGTTCGTAGGTGGTCGTGCCGTCATCGTTAGTTACCGTAATAGTCTGAGACTTATCGAAAAGCTTATCCAAGACTACCAAACTGCCTTTGTATGCAGTATGTTCTTCATCAGTTACAGCACCGCCCTCAAGAGCATCGATAGAACCAAACACAGCTACTGCAATGTTTTCTGGGCTTAAATTGTAACATGTCATAGATGCAGAAACACCAGTGATTCGGGTTACTCGATCAAGCTCACCACCGCCGGGGTTCATGTAGTCTATCATCGTTTTCACATCTTCTTCAATCGATATACTAAATTCCGAGATATTCCCTATCGGAGTGAGTTTGGCGTTAGCTTCTCCACGGGGTTCAAGATACACTGTTCCTCTTCCGATGTAGCTTATTTGTTTTACAGCCATTGATAAATATCCTCCTTCTTTTCAAATTTTGGCGTATTTGCAAAGAAATTTTATGCAACTTTATCTACATATTCTGCTCCATAGAGTACCCATAGAGCAAATGTCTTGTTTGACGGAATTGCTATGGGTCTTGATACGGCTTTTTCGTAAAATCTACACTTCCCGTTGAGGGAGGCATCTCCATCTTTGAATATAGCCTTTCTTACATTTTCGTAAAAATTCATCAATTCCACAGAAGCGGAAGCTTCCATCGCCGGTTCTATTATCAATTCCAAAATAATTTCCAATTCCCGTTTATACACAGGGAATACTGTTTTCTTACCGTCATCACTTAATACTCGGTCATCCATTTCATAAATGTTGCAGCAGGGAAATTCCGTGGAAACGTCTATTGGATTTCTAGCGACCGAAGCCACGGTGTAAGCGAATCCATTACTTTCGGTTATTTCCCACAATCTGCTTTCCAATTCTCTAATTATTTCTTCCCGCCGTACCATCGAAAGCTCTCTAAGAATTTCCTTTTCAATTCTTCTTTACTCATAATTTTAAAAGCTTTTTCTGTTATCCCGCCAGGGGCTTGGGATGAATAAATTCTACCTCCATGTAAAACTGTTCGAGGTCCCACAGAAGGCCAGGGTTTTCTTCCAACAACAGACCCTTTTTCGAGCGGGAGTCCGTAAGGTACGTCCAGCGTAAATAGAATCAACGTCGAATTTTCCTGAGAAGCCATTCGAGAATACCAAGAATTTCTAGCATGCCCAGTATCCACAGGAGTAGCTTCTTTTAAAACTTTGAAAAACTGCTTGCTTGTTTTTGAGGCAGCATCATGAACAGCTTTGATGAATGTTTTGTAATTCAGCGCTTTTGCTGCTTCGGCTAGTTCTTTGGAAACATTCAGTCTCAAAGTTATCATCGTTCTGCCTCAATGATATATAAAATATCCTGTATTTTGGTTATTTCTGAAACCGAATAGAGTTCGTTTCCTATTAGGATTTTATCTTTGCCTCTAGCAGACAGGTCATCAACCCCTGGCAAATCGGATTGTTTGACTATTATTCGGATTCCATAGGTTGAAAGTCGTGCTGATTTTTCAAAAGATTTGACTTTTTCATATTCATTGTATATTTTTCCTGAAAGAACAGCTTTTGTAGTTATATCTTCATAAGTATCTGGAGCGTAGCCTATATTTGGGTCGTAGTCTCCTTTACCTGTCCATTTCCGATATGTTATATCTATTGCCATTGGGGAAGATTTGACTACGTTATCAAACGTTCTAGCTAGAGCTTCAAGAGCAATATCAAACGAACTCATACTATGCCACCTTTTACTACGCAGAGATACGGTTTTAGTAGAAAGTATATTGGAGACGAGGCATTCAATGCTTCGTTATTGAAAATGGTATAAGCAGGTTTGCGAATATCTGCCACATTCTTTACTGTAAAAGCTACCGCTCCCATCTGCAACCAATTTACGAAAAACGGGGAATCGTCTTCTTTTTTCAAGATTTTGTTATGAACTACATTAAATGCTATTTCTATTTGAGCATGTTTTATATCAGTCGGAATAGTCGGGGGGTCAATACCTAAGTAGTTAGCTACTTGAAGCAAATCATCCCAGGTTTCATAACCATAAAAACACATCGAAATCGGTTTGCCCAAAGAATCTTTTGGCCACAAATCTGACGCTTGAAACAGTCGGGGGAATGATAGTGATTGGTCTCTTGTTGCTTTGATTCCCCGATACATCAGTGAATTCATCAGCTTTGTAGCCATAGCAAGGCGAAATGCTTTGTTATCGTCATCTAAATTATACCACTCGGTGGTATCAATACCTGGGCGGGTGCTCAAGTAGTCATCAGCTTCAGTTATAGTTACATAGCTATTAGCTTCTGAAGATGCTATATCAGTTACAAGAAGCATGCTATTTTATTCCTTTATCAAACCTTTTGCCAAAAAACTAGCAACTTGTAATCAGAAGTGTCTGTGGAAACTTGTATCGTATTATCAGCAGTAACACTAGCAGATGCTGTAAAATCTTTTACTTGATCATCTGCGGTGGCATTGTCGGGATCAAGTCCTATTACAGCTAAAAGAGCGTCTTTGTTGTATTTAATACCGTTTACCGTTATATCAGTATCCGCCGTAGTCCCGCTCACTAGGGCTACGTTGGTGCAAAGGTTTTTATTGGCGGTATTTACACCTGGTCCTTGATACATTTCAGTCTCCTTTTTGAAGGTCTTTAGATGTAATCACAGTTTGAAAAGCCCCTTTGTGAGGGGCTTTTCAGAATTAACCAACGTTGATGATTTTAACCACAGCATCTTCTGTTTCGTATTTGAAGTCTATCCTGAGGGTCAAAACTATGATATACATCCTAGCAGAAATATCTTTGTCCGTTTCTACGGAAATTTGCCTTTGTACACCGAACACGATGTTTTGCGGATGAGTAAACAGAACAGTATCTGCGGGCATAAGCGACGCAGGAACTACGGGAACGCCGTAGGCAAAGACAGGTCTATATCCTTCGAGAACAGCATCGCCCAGAGCAGATTCTCTATCAGAAAGCTGATCTCTATATTCGGTTTCTTGATCAGGAGATACCCAGAATCGGAATTGATCTCTTGCTCGGAGATATTTGTTAGGCATAGACTTAACGCCAGCTTTAAAGACAGCCTTGCTTATAGGATCACCAGACATATCAACAACGTGAGAAGTGGCCAGCTTCAGAAGACCGTCTTTTGCAGCAAGGTCGGGGTCACCCGAAGCGGTATCGCTCTTTATAAGGATTTCTTCAAGATCAAGCGATACCCGCTTTGCCATATTCCTCATAATGGTATCTTCAAGATTTTCACGTTCGATGTTGTCTTCAAGCACATCATAGGGGATTCTAACTTCTGCAATGTATTCCGTTGTGTTCAGTTCAATTTTGTCTGTGGTAGGTTTGGATCGCTTTGTTTCGTCCAAAGCAGTACCAGAAGCAGGTGCTACATGGAGGATTCGACTATCGAATCCGATTTTTTCAATCTTGCGCTGGGGAGCGTTCATCTTAACCGTACGAACTTCTTTAAGAATGGTAGGCTGATCAATAACCATATCAATAAATCTGTCCGCCTGTTCGGGGTTAAGATACCCACCGCCTGATTGAAGATCCGCTACGGCAATATCTGCCTTTTTGAGTATTTCTTTCGTGGACATACCCATCTGTACTCTCCTTTCATCTACTAAATTTTATTGCGTTTTTGACATTGATTGGCTTTGTATTATTCTCTTCCAAAGAGAACACCTTTAAACACCACAGATTCCGACTTATTGGAAACGGACGGATCGGAATCTGTGTTTACACTTACTGTTACCGGAATAGATGCTTCCAGATTTTCAACTTTTTCCTCTAGCTTTTTAATTTCGTTCTTGAACGATTCCGTGAGTTCCGAAACCTTTTCGGCAATATTTTCCAAATTCGACTTCAAGGTTTCATATTCTTTTTCAGTTTCTTCTTTAACAGAATCGTCTTTAGTCTGTTCTTTAGTGGAATCTTCTTTGGTAGAATCTGCAACAGGCTCTTCTTCGTCGGGGGTTTCTTGATCCTTTTCGGTAGCGCTTTCGGCTTTATTACTTTCTCGAAGACGTTTTACCTCTTCAAAGTCCAGCTTAGAAACAGGTGATGCGGAAAGCAAGCCTTCTATATAGCTTGAAAATCCATCAAAAGTTTTCTTGAGCATTTCTATTCTGTCGTTGGAATCTATACCTGGGGTAGTGAGAACACCTTCCACAGCAGCATACAGACTGCAAAGTTCCGTGTACGCTATTTCGGAAATCTTCAGCGCTATTTCTTTGTCGTCCAGCTTTTCAACTTCTTCGGGAACTTCGATTCCTTTTTCCTGCTTGGTTTTCTTAAAGATTTTGGAAATAAACCCACTGTCATCTTTAAGAGAACCGCATACAGCCATGATGTCGTCTGTCAGTTTTACCAGCTCGAATGAATTTTCATCGAAAGCGTCTCTTGGAATCTGTTCGTAATTTTTAAATTTTGTTCCAGTTGCTTTATCGAATTTTACAACTTCTTTGAGATCTTCCCCGAAGATCTTCAACAGATCTTCTCTGGAAAGATCTGCGGGGGCTATAATAGACTGTACTACACGCATAGGTTTCTCCTTGTTATCGGATTTAATAACTTTGAAAGGAACTCTATTAGCTCCTCTAGTTACCAGCGAAACAAACTGCGCCTCAGGCTCGACTAAAAATACGACTTCTTTTTCCTTTTGTTCTATTTCAACTGCTTCTTTCTTTGTTTCGTCTTTGTCGATCATCTGCAACAGTTTATCCGCAGCGTTTTCAATATCGGTGTAACCATACTGAGCAGCTCTCTGTTTTGCTGCTATAACACCAGATCTGTAAACTTTACCATTCTTTCCGTAGGGAAATTTGTAATGTTCTTTCGTATCATCTGGAGCGTCGGGGTCGATACCCAAAAACCATTTCTTGTATTCACTCCAGTCTTTGTCTTTTCCTAGTATTTTGTTTCCATCATCTGCACTAAAAGACCATGAAGACGTTTTGTTTACTTTGCCTTGTTCTATAAGGCTTCTTGCATGACTGTACCCAGTTTTATTAAGCTTTACCATATCTATATCTCCACGAAAAATCTATGATTGTGGTTTTCGGAAACATCTGTAACTACTGTTCCCGAAATTGTATGTTTATGTCCTAAAACTTCGTCTGTGATTCCAAATAAAACGTTTCCATTGTCGTCTAGTTCAATATAATAGTCATGACTATGCGCTGGAATTTCTTCGTCTGTGTTTACTTCAGTCGTTCCTACTACTATTTTAGCTATGGAGACTGCTACTTTTACTGGGACTTTGAACGCCTGCATCTGTAAGGAAAAACCGTTCAATTCACCTTTTATAATGGCTTTGGCTATTTCACTATTTCGGGGGATTCTAACTTTTACAACCCAAGCACCGGGAGTGAATTCAGGATCACCTTCTTTGGCTATAAAAGACTCTACTATTTCAGCTCCGCAGGGGATGTTATTGTGCATTACATCTACTTTTTTAGTCCAACCTTTAGCCAAAAAGTCATGAGCCATTTGTTCTATGTCTGCGGGCGTAATAGATTCCCCGTCGGAATCTACTTCCAGCGGGATATATGTTTCCCCATATACATAAATATAGTCCGATGCCATGAAATTCCTACCTGCCGAAGAATAAGTGGCTGGTATATTTTGGAATTTTTACAGAAATTTCGCCATAAATATAACACAAAAATTAGGAATTTGTCGGTGGCGGGATAATTTTATGTAAATTCTGTATAAATGTAGTTTACTTTAAAGACGGGTTACCCCCGCCAATTGGCGAGGGTATTGCAAAGGCGGGATTTTCTAGTGCAAACGTTTGCACTTTGATTTTTTGTAGTTTTTTAGTTCTTCAATGAATTTCAGCCAATCTTCGTCCCATTCTTCGGGGTTTTCGTCGTTTAAGTCAAATCCGGGGATGCAATCGGAAAGAAATTCGTTTAGAACTTCATCCGTGGCGGTGTCTACCGCTACGCTAATACTGTCTTCAGTTAATTCTTGTGCTTTAGAAAGTTTTTCTTTGATTCTTTCTAAAGTTTTTTCAAACATCGTTTTTCTCCTCTAAGTCTATGAGCAAATCCACATAATGTTTGATTTTTTCCAAATCTCTTTTTTGTTGTGTATTTTTGTAACGGCAGATGTATTTTATGATGTTGCCCTCGATAAAACCTAATTCGTTGGCTTTAATAAATTCAACCGGTTGGATTGCAAAATTTTTATAGTGGGAACCTCCAACTTGATACTGAAGGCTTTTTGCAACAGATTTCATCATTCCTGCGGGGCCATATGCTACTACATGGTCTGGCTTAACTTTGTCTGTAACGAAGTCATGAACAAGATTACTATCAAATGATTTGCAGGAAAAAATATCCAAGGTCAGAAAACGGTATTCTGGCCATGTGTGTAGCTGTGCTCCACTTTCCAACCACAAAACAGTACCGCTTATTCCATAATCAGCGTTTGTAGCTATTTGTTCTACGGCGTTTGCCACTGGGATTCTAATCACCTGGGGCGGGATAACAATGCGCATGTCAATAACCTGGCTCAATTCTTCCAACAAATTGTAAGCAAATTCAACCGAATTAAGTGTGGGTGTTTTGCATTCAAAAGCCTCGATTATCAGTCTTTGTCTTTTGACAGGCACATGCATTTAACCCTCCTTTCTCAGAAACCTTTCCTTTATTTTTGTCTGTACCACAAACATCGCAAATTGTTATTTGCATTAGTTGACCTCCTTTATTTATTTAATGAAATCTAAAATCCAAGCTATTATGTCCACAGTCCAGCCATTTCCTATCACTTTATACCTTTGAGTATCCGAAATTTTTCTTATTTTTCCGTCGTCAAACAGACCATATTGAGTGTAATTGTCAGGAAGAGTTTGTAATCTTTCACATTCAAGAGGGGTTAATTTTCTGATTCTAATGTTTCCATTTTTATCGAACGGGAATACCAACTGTCTTCTTTTTTTCTCAAAATATTGCTTTAAATTACTTCCTTTATAATAACAAGCGTCTATACAGTAAGATTTAGTCTTATCCACGAGAATTTTAGGTTGTCTGTATCCGCCTTGCATTGTTGTTAATGTTGGAGACTTACCTTCTGAACTATAAATCCTTTTAATGCAATCTTGCCCCTTAATATTTAGCTTGCCTACTAAGTATAACCCAGTATGACCTCCAGTGTTCCTGCCTGACGCTGTTATCGAAGCACTTTTTCCGAAGATAGAAAATACCCTATCGTTTTGATAGCCTTTACCAACAATTCCGATTCTGTTTGGTACATGTGAAATGCGAATGTCTTTATAAATTTCTACAGCAATATCTTTTCGCAAATAGTATTTTTCATCAACTTCATTTTCTAATATGTCTTTTAATAGTATGCCTTTATCTTCGGGTAATCCCTTGATTGGAATGTTTGTCCAATAAAGCCTTCTTCTATTTTGAGCTGAAACTAAAGCAGAATTGATTTCAACAGGTTCTACTTCTAGGGTATTCGTAATTACATCTTTCCATTTTTTGGCCATTCTTACGTTTTCAAGCAAAAACCATCTAGGCTTGATTTCCTTTAGCAATCTAGCGAATTCCCAGAATAAATATGATTGACCTTCAAAGTCGAAGTTTTGCTCTTTCAATTCAAGGTATTGTTCAAGCGTGGTAACTTCAATCTTAGTCTTGGTTACCATTCCTTGCCTTTTGCCCGAAAAGGAAAAGCTTTGGCAAGGGCTACCTCCCATTATCAAATCAACATTATCAAAGTCTTTTCCATTCAGATTTCTTACATCGCCAACGAATATGGTATCTGGAAAATTATACTTTGTTATTGCGATTGCGTACTTATCTATTTCGCTAGCGTAATAGTTTTCGTATCCAATACCAATTCTGTCAAGCGCCAGCTTCCCGCAGGAAATTCCGTCAAAAAGGCTCAAAATATTTCTGATTTTTACTTTGTTTTTCCCTTCATTCATTTTGTACTTCTTGGTTTCATTTTATTCTTTCTTTTCAAATCCTTTCTTTCCAAAAATAACTTTATCTTCATATTTTCGGTAAACATGAACGTAAAACCAAAGACCAGTGATTAGCAACAATCCAATCCAACTGAAACACGAAATTATCGTTATTACTGCACAATCTCCTATTGTAACGTAAGATTTTGCTTTGTAAGATACCCAAAAAGTAAATAACCATACAGTCACAAACCCAGCTATATAGCTTAATAGTAGATATAACATCATGGCTTGTCTCCTGTTGCATTTAAATCTTTTTGCAATTCAGCAATAAGCCTTAATGCTTCTTCTTTTACCTCGATTTCATCTTTTGCGATTGCGGGCAGTTTTCTTATACATTCACGCAATGCCTGCAATTTCTTTATCATGATTTCTCCTTTTCCCCGCTCGGAATTACTCTCATTTCCCTTAACCTTTACGTCGCTATAAATAACAATTCATTTTTAGGAGTTGGACTCAGAGCGTAGCGATGAGGCATAGATAAAACTTTAACATTTTTCTTGTATGATTTTAACATTACAAAAATCTCATCTTTTGATGGAATACCGCCTTCTTGATATGATAAAACAATGATAGCATCTTGAAATCTCTCAATAACTTTTCTAAAGGAATTTTTGATCTGTTCCTTGTGAGTCCATGCTTTAATCTCAGGGCTATCTTTTATTCTTTTTATTTTTGTATTAAAGTTCTTGATCCGTTTTTCCCAATTTTTGTAATCAACCAATCCCTCCAAGAAATGATAAAAAACTATATAATTTGTTCCTCCGCTTCTTTGAGAAAAATAAGGGGGATCAATATACACTAAATCCACACCATTAGGTGCAGAAATAGCATCGTACCCTCCGATGACTAAGTTCCTTTTCCCGTTGTCAAATACTGCTCTATTGTATTCTTTCACAAACCTTCTTAAAAGCTGTTCAAAGGGTGTTTCCCATGTAGTTTTATTTCCAAAACTTCTTGGGACATTAGCGATTCTCATATACAAATTAGCCCTATGGAAAAGGTTAAAAGGACGTTTAGCCAAACAAGATTGGAAAAGAGAGGCAAATAATATAGCTTTTTTGTATCTATTTTTTAAATTCAATATATTGGTTGTAACCTTATCCAGCCATTCATTTTCATGGTCTAAGAAAAAAATATCTTTAAAATTTTTTTGAATGAAATCTGGATAATCCTTCTTGTTGTCAAAATTTAAAATTTTATCTATATCTGAATCTGAGACAAAAATATTCTTATTTTCAATTATTGCCATACCAATCAATTGGTTAAATTTAAGAAGGTCATTATAAAATACCCGTTTCCCATATCGTTTAAACATTAAACTTACACTTCCTGTTCCTCCAAATAAGTCCAACACAGTATCAAATTTCAAATCCTTTACATGTTCCCAAATCCAATCTAAAAGTTTTCTTTTACTACCAAAGTAACGAGTAGATGGATATCTAAATCCTTCTGGTGCATAATCTTTGTAGGAGCAACTGTTCATTTTAAATCTTCCCTTTTAAAGTTTAGTCAATCATTGGTAGTTTCTCTTTACCCGCTCCTGTAGTTTAAACTTCCCCTATCACTTTTACTTTTCTGCATCTTAACTTTCCTTCCATACATGTAATAACATCAGCAATATCTACTTCCACAGCAATTAACGTGTCGCCTCCATTCCAGTAAAAAGGTGTTGAAACATGTATGCCATCGCCGCAACTTTCTAGGAAGTCCAAGTTTGGATTATCAACTTCAGCGTATTCGCCATCACGGTATTCGAAATAAGGATCATAGAGAGAAGTATATACCCCAAGTGCTTTCTTATTGACTTTTTTGTATAGGATATATTTCCCATTAACTGGATAGATGTTCAGTGAGCACGCAATGTACTGAATTAAATCTTTCTTAATATCTTGGGTCAACAAGCCGTACTTAATCTGTGCCCTTCCATAGACTTCTGCATCTCCGCAAACTTTAACGTCGCCACCTATTCTTGCTCCATCATAAATTCTCGCTCTGCCAAAGATTCCAGCAAAACCGTAAATTTCAGCAAAGCCAAATATTTCGGCATCATCACCAACCTTGGCGAAGTCTCGAATTATAGCACACCCATAAATTTGAGCACTATCCCTGACTGACGCATTGTCCCGAATTAAAGCCTCTCCCCTTACTTTAGCATTTCCATGTACCTTAGCATTATCTTTAATTACTGCATTTTCTCGAATCTCAGCATTCTCAAATACATAAGCATTACCCCCGACACGGACATTATCCCAAATTTTTGCGTTACCATATATTTCAGAATTTTCAGAAATCTCAGCATTGTTATAAATCTTGGCATCGTCGGCTACTCTAGCATTACCGAATGCTTTAGCATTATCATAAATCCAACAATTACCGTTGTGAGAGAGGTTTGATTCTTTTTCAATGTATCCACCAAGAGTTCCTTTTGCTACATCTCCAAAGCTTTTGCAAGCTCTAATTCGATAGAGTCTTACACCAGACCACTCAATAAAGTCATCTTTTAGCAATTCATACTTTTTAATCATTTTGTGTCTCCTTGTTTAAATCTTTTTGCAATTCAGCAATAAGCCAGCCATCTTACGGACAAAGTTCTTTCAAACCCCGTCCGTAAGGGCGGGGTGGTTGACAACAAGAATCTAGTCAAAAAGGTTTCCGTAATTCTACCAATACTCTCGAAAGATCCTTACTCGTCTCTTTTAGAGCAACGATTTCTTTACACCCAGCTAACCTAGGATCTTCCTTTAAACGTTGTTTGCAAGCTTTTATTCGTCTGGTAAATCTTTTTAATTCCTTTTCAATCTTGTCGATCTTTTCTAAAGTTGTCATTGTTAAGCGATTGATCTCATCGAGATTCCAAGCGAATGAAGTAATTAAGACTTTTGTAAACTTTATAGCTTCTGGTTGTTTTACTGGAAGAGTCTTAAATTCCCACCATTCAGATCCATTATACTCACATCGTTCAAGCCACCAGTCTTCTCCAACAACAACTAAGTCTTTCGCTACTTCTTGATTGCCGTAACCGTTGTCATATATAACATCTGCTAGTTTTTTGAATTCACTCCACGTGATAGCATACTTTCCATCTTTAGAACCAACCCATCTAACATCTTTAGGCGATTTACCGTGCTTCTTCAAAACTTCTAATGTTTCTTCAAGAAGATTAACTATCATTTGTTATCTCCTTTGGGTCTAATTCCCGCTTCGGCCAAATCCCCCACGGTTTTTGTTCCCCAACTTCTGGACATACTCAATTTCGATTGGAGGCATCACTTTTATAAGACGAAACTGAGCGATACGCTCATATAAACGAAGGATCGTATAACGAGTAAAGTAAGCAGGGAAGCCCCATATATCGTCATCACCGCAATATGAATTGTCGATAATACCCATTGAATTGGCTAACAGAATGCCGTGTCGCTTGAAAAGCGACGAGCGGGGTAGTATATGTGCTTCATAGCCACTAGGGATTTCAACAGAAATTCCTAATGATAGAATGTAAAAATCATCAGGGAAAAAGCAATAAGAATTATCCCCCATATCCCATTCTCTGGGGTTGGTGGGGGATGCAGGATGAATCCCGCAAAAGTAAAGATCAATCCAATTCCCATACTGCTTTAAAGGTGGCATGTTTGGATCATGTTGTTTGATTTTAAGAATCATCCTTCGTCTCCTTTTTACTTCTTCTCATCTACAAACTCTATCAAATCTATTAGGTTTTCCAAAGACGGGAATTCTATGTCACGAGCTTCACAAAATAAATCAATTTCATTATCTGAAATCTTGTAGGCTTTTTCTTTACCGAAAAATAACCAATAACGGGCTATTTTGTGAGACCCACCAGCGGGGCGGATTCTGATAAAGATGTCATCAGGAATCGCAATAAGAAATTCATACCAACTACCAATTCGACCGGCTTGTCCAAATGCACCTTTACCGTATTCGATGATTTGAATTTTATCTTTATCTGATTCAAGGCAATACGCTGTTCCATAAGTGCCACGGGTGTATGTTCCGCTACCACTAACGACTGCAAGCCACCCTTCGGGGGATTCGCTTTTTATTATCTTCGGTCTTCCCGAGCGGGTAGTTCCAATTTCAAGAAACTCTGCATCATCAGGTGCATGGTAGGGAACGTACACTAACCTGCGGTTTCTGCCAGATTCTCCAAGTTCGATTATTGACATAGTGCCCCAATCAAACTCACCTTCAATTGGGTGAATTTCGAAGCGTTTCATAAGAACCTCCTTTCTAAGTTGGCGGGGTAATTTACCCATCCGTTTCTATGAAATCCGTATAATATTCAATAGCTTCTGAAACCACTACCCGATCGGGTATAGCTTTGTCTATAACAAAATTCTGAATAAGCTCGCTATCGAGCAACTTACACGAAAGAATGTCTAAAGTTAAAGATTGATGTTTTGGGTATACGCAAAGTTGTGCTTTATTGTCAAACCAAGAGATAGTACTTTTTACTATACAATCATTGTTTGTATCTAGTTGAACATGGACCGTATGCGAATCAACAATCTGACTTAATGCTTCTAGCAAACTATGAGCAAATTCAACTGAATCTAAATTAGACGCTTTACAACCAAAAGCATCAACTACCAACCTTTGTTTTTGCTTTTTGATGGGGACACGCATTTAGTTCTCCTTTTGTGATCTTCATCCTAGTTTGCGGGGGAATTATACCCTAATCCGCCAAAAAAGTCAAATTTTTTTCAAGTGCAAACGTTTGCACTTGAAAGAGAACATCTTTAATCCGAATACCCAATACTTTCCATGTGGCGGGGATGGGGTTGTTTACGTACACCGTAACATCCCCAACCAAGATTGTCTCTCTAACCTCAGGCGGGGAATCTAACATCAACTTAACCATATTAACAACACTATAATCAACCACAACTAAATCCTGTAAAAACCTAACAGCCCCCACCCTGGCGGGGAATCCCGAATCAAGGGAGCTTCTAACCTCTCCATTCTCACCCCTAAAATAAACTTCCAATTCCTCAGCGGGGCAAATAAATACATTCCCGCCACTTAACTCCACCTCACACAAAAACTCATCAAAATCGGGGATTTCTGATAACAGTCTTACTTCCACAATTCTTCCCTCCATCTTTAAATTAAAGTGGAATTATACTACTAAATCAAAAGAAAAGCAATCCAAAAGAGTTGGAATTTTAAGTAGCCCTTTTCTGTCTTCTAAGAATTAAATTTTTAAGGTGTTCAAATTTTCTATTAGAATATTCTAAAACAACTAGCAATTTTTGTCATCTAAAAAATTTAAATTTTTTAAAACATTCAAAATTTTATTAGCAATTTTTGGCAATATTATCGTTGGTTAAAAAATTAAATTTTTTAAGATACTCAAAACTTTGTCAGCAATTTTTGCCTTTTTAAAAAAAATTAAATTTTTTAAGGTATTCAAAATTTTACTGGCAATTTTGGGGCAGTAGCGCCCCCTGCCAAACCATCCCCCCAGTGTTCCATGCAAGGGCATACCTATTGCATTAGCAATAATCTTACCAATTCATTTAAGAATGAATTTAATAACCATTATCAACTAGACTACCCAAACCCATAGCCAAAATAATCGGAAATAATTCCAATAATCATTATCAATCTGGTTAGTCAGAATCATACGCAAGCAATATAAATGTTTCACGTGAAACGTGATTGTCTTTAGTTTGGGTTAAATCAAATTGTAGCTTGCTGCTTGTTATGTGTGTTGTGATATAGTGTATAATGCTATGTATGTATGTGTGTAAAGGATTGAAGTTTGATGATAATGAAGTGAAAGAAAGATAAGCAAAAGAAAAGCCGTCAACCAGGATACGGCTGACGGCTAGGTAGGCAATAAAGGTTTAGTTATTTTTTATCCTTTTTCTTCTTTTTTGCTGGAGGCAATTTAACCACCTCCAGCATATTCAGGTTTAGGATATGTTTTGGTGGTACTCTTCTTTTAAGCCGACCAGCAGGGGGCCATAAGTATTCCCATTTTTTGTCGGAGGCTAAGGTTAGTAATTCCTTGGCTTCCTTGAATTCTTTCTTGCCGATTTCTTGGAGTATTGTCTCCAAAAGATGACTATAATAACCATTGCCTACCGCTTCGATTTTAAACGGTAGGTTTATCTGACCGGTTGTTACCAAGCCAGATTTTAATACCCGGATTTTCAATCCCATGTTGGAGGGCTTGTTGCCCTCCAGGACGGTGTTTTTTTCTAGTAACATTGTTTGTTTCATTTTGTCACCCCCTCTTGATAGGTTACTTCGTCGAGCATACCCTCTACCAAACACCAAAATGAATGTTCTCCCCCCCAACGTTCAAAAACTTCGGGGACGTGAGGATAAAAAACGTTGTAATCCCTGGGATTATCCAGAGGGATTACAGCGGTAATCTCCAAATTATCGATTGTGAAAATTGCGGTGATATAATCATCACCGCAATAAATGTGTTGAAGCCTGGCTTCCACGAAAATGATTTCATCCAATAGTTTTCTCACGATCTGTTCTTTTTTCATTTCTTAATCCTCCTCTAAAGAAAGTGCGATTGTATCTTCGATAAACTCTCGCAAGAGATACTTCTTTGTGAGATAATGCGAGCGTTTCCCATGAATTATCACTTTAAAATCTTCGTCAGGATATGTATAAGGTATGCGGATGCTAAAATCCACATACCCCACGTAATATCCTACGTCATTCATCACGTGGTAGTCCATGTAGGCTACCACGTGATCTTTTTTAAATTCTATACCTCGTAGTGAAAATCCGCTTCCTTGTGGAAGCTTTTCTTTTAACCATTTTTCTATTATTTCTTTCATAGCTATACCTCCTCTTGGTTTAAAATAAAAACCCCGACTAGCGGGCTTTTGTGCCCGCCAGCCGGGAGATTTAACTACTTGTAACTATTCACCACCCAATGTTTAACCTTGGCGGTGTAGAGGTCATATACTCCCTCACGGACGATCTGTCCGCTAGAGGTTACCAATTCCCAATAAACTATCCCCGTAGCGGGGTATAAGTTAAATACCCAACCTTCAGGGAGAGTTGGGTATTTCCGACGTAGGTGGTACGCTGTCTCAGCAGCGTCGTAGCGACCACTATACGGGTAGTTGAAATCGAAAATTTTGGTCTTCTTTCTCATTTTTAACCTCCTCTTGTTTTTGTTGTTATTGTTGCTTGCGTTATATCAAGCCGTCGTTGCGTTGTCAAGTAAAAAAATCAATTTTTTGAAAAAAAAAATTGTAAAAAATTTTGTGCAAACGTTTGCACTAAAAAATCGCAATCCCGCAGGAATAATTGGCATAGTTTTTGCAATCTATATCCTTATTATATAGGCAATCTGACGCCAAAATCTTGGGAAGCATCAGCATGGTTATTGCATAATCAGACACACAAGACATACAAAGCTGGCATGGTTATTGCATAATCAGACAAGACAACCAAACTGGAAAAAATCCGACAAGACAACCAAATTGGCATAACTATTGCATAACGACAAAACTGCCAGCCCAAATAGCGAAGTTAAGACAAATCCCGCAACGCAACGAAGACAAGACAATAAAAATCGATTCGCATAAAACGGCTTCGGAACTACAAGACTGACTGACGAAACTAAAAAAGCCCGCCTTTTGATAAGGCAGGCTTTTTCGGTAGTGAAAAATTTTTTTGAATTAAACCAATTTCCAGCCTTCAGTGGGAATTGTGTAAATTATCTTTCCGTTAGGCAATTCTTTCTTTTCCCGCCTGTCGTTGTGGAAGATTCTAACTCTAGTGTAGTTAGCATTGTCTTGAAACATCACTTCTACCATCACTTCCCTTAGCAAAAACGGAATTGGGGAAGCGAAAACTAACGTTGTCAAAGGATAACGGTCTAAAATTCCCACCAAAGTTTTGGCTAGATAAAATTGGTCTTCAAGAACAAGCCCGCTTGCGGGGATTTTGATCAGGAAAATAGGCTTGTCCTTTAAAAGTATTTCTTGCGTGGGTAAAAGTGAATGCTGTTCGTTAATAATAACAAGATACCCGCCAAAATCTTCCAAGATTTTATAAACGCAGTCATCAGGGTAGCACCTGCATAATTCCCCCAACTTTGCGTCAGGGTCGTTTTGAAAATACCGACAACCAGGAATGTCGTCGAACTCACAAAGCCCGAGATGTTCTGATTCTATCAGCGACTTTGCGGAACATTCAAAAACTTTCATGGTCTCCTCCTTTTAATTAAAATCTTCAACCCATTTTGTGAAGCGAATTATAGCAAAATCCCCGCAAAATGTCGAACTCTTTCAAGTGCAAATGTTTGCACTATTATTGGCAATATTGCCAATTGGCGGGGTTGTTTCGATAGTAAAACCGAACCGACCCTACCAATAAATTGCCAAAAATTGGCAACATTGCCAAACAAATGCCAAACCCGCCGGGGGGATACAAAAATAACTAGGGCTACAAAAATAGCTGGGAATACAAAACCACTAGGCTACAAAACTATTGGGATACAAAACTCTCACCGATACAAATTTGTTCTTCAGTTCACAATCTAAACCAAATCATTCAGAATTGGCAACTTTGCCAATTTTTTGAAATTGCGAAACTCTCGAAAATCCGCTGAAATTAGCCTGTGTATTACTCTTGCTAAAACTAGCATACCAATACTTTTCACTTAAAAATCAGATAGTTATGGCAAAACTCTAAAAAATTTAAAAAATTTAACGTCAGGATCGCTCCGGTAAAATTTCAAAACGATGTCCAAGATAAATTCAAAGATTGGCAACTTTGCCAGTACTGATTGCCAGAAAAATTACTGACTGCCCGCAAAACCGCATGGTTGAGCGATTTTTGATTGCTTGTGAACAATCGAACAAAATAGGCAAAATTAGCCTGAAAATCGCCCGGATCAGTCCGGTAAAATCGCAAAATGATGTCCAAGATCGGCGGGAATACAAAACGATAGGACGGGCGTTTATTGGGAATACAAAATGATGAAATGAATACATGTCGAAAATACATAATGATAACAGATACATAGAGATGATAGGACACACAAGACAGACAATAGCAATCGAAACAAAAAAGTCATTATTTCGATAAAATAGAAAATGTAATGAAATAGAAACCTGCCAAAATAATTGGCAATCTCACTTGGCAAGATTTTTGCTGGGCATTGACAATTTTTGTCAGTAGGTGACAATTTTTGTCACAATTGTTTCACAGAAAGAAACAGACATGGTTGCTGAGATTTAATTGGGAAAAATGTTCGGTAAAATAGGGACAGAAACCCCCAGTTTTCAGAACCCCGCCGATTTTTATTGTTTCATTGGGTGAAACAAATGGAATCGTTGAGGAATGGTTCTAATGACTTTTATATGAATAGGTGCAATTTTGCAACGGTTTGGTTGTTTCATTTTGGAACAGTAAGATGGCGATTAAACCCCCGCTTTGTCTTGTTGTTTCAATTTGAAATGATTTGTAGTGATGTAATTTTCTTCTTGTTGTTGTTTCATTTTGGAACGGTGGTGATGATATTATTGTTGCGGTTTTGCAATTGGTGGGCATTATAATAGCCGTGCAGGAATCCCCCTGCACGGCTGTAAATGATAGAACGCTCACATTAGCAAAGATAACTCCTTATCCTTTCAGGGATGCAAGCAGGTAATGTGAAAGCTACCAAATCCCCGAATCGCCCAGATTGTACGGCTAAGACAAATGGAGAATCCGCCTCCCTAGCTAAATCAAGAGCTTGGCTTCCCTTTGGAAGCGGGCTTGAAACTTGAAGATAAAAGTCATACGTCCCCGCCTGTATGAAAGGCAACGCAAAATCAGCATTGACCGCAATATATAGCTTTGAAAAAGTTACCGTTAACAAAGCATAATCCTGCTTCTCATATTTGAAAAACAGCCCTGTAAAATCAAGGGCATACTTTTCAATTTCCTTGTCATGCCATTCCCCCGAAACTTTTTCCCACAGTTCAATTACTGCATCTTCAGAAATTGAATTTTCTGCAGGAGTATTAACATCAACATCCTCAAGCGCCCAAATAACTGTGTATGCATTTGCGCACAAAATACCATATTCATTGTAAGGAACAACACAACCACTTTCTTTACGCCCAAACTTTACTTGCGTAACAAAGCCTGATTTGTTTACTTTAAACTTCATAGCTTCCTCCTTTGTTAGCCGTGCAGGATTTCCCCCACACGGCTATAAGTGATAGTGCTTTATTTTTCTAACATCCTACACAAAAGAGCCTTCGCTTCTTCCGTATCGTGAGCTTGTTCTTCTAGGAATTTAACAAATTCCTCTAAAAACCGTGGGAGATTACGTGCTGCTTCTCTACGAGCTTTGCGAGACGCTACACGCACAAGAGCACCGAAGTCACTATGTAGGTAAAAAGACGACCCCGGTTCTCTGGTGGTGCTAACCAATTCGTCATCTACATAGAAAGACGGACCCAGCGAACCCACACTAGAAGACCGCCCCCAACGCCAGAATGTGATACCATAGGCTTTAAATCGTATGTCCCCTAAATCTTCCGGAAGAGCTTCATCAATCTGATGCGCTATTTCATCCAACATCTCACCTATCTTAATAAGTGAAGAATTCCAGCGGTTACCTAGTGTCTCAATCTTTTTTATACTATCCATGATATACCTCCTTTTGTTTACTCGACACTAATTTCTCTTATTTCATGTTCCTTTACAAAATCATTCAAATTCGCCCGTAACTTGTCTTTATCACAATGTCCCCAGTCTTCCACCTCATCGCCAGTTTCATAATCAAACACGCAAAAATGACAATTCCCTATACTTGAGAGATAATATCTCTTCTTTCTTGATTGAATCAATATTAGGCGATATCCTTTCTCCAAGTCATCTAACCCCCCTAGGAAAAACAACGCCCGCTCTGCTAAATTCATTTTGTCACAAATATCGATAAATTTTTGCATTTCCATACGCCCTCCTTATAAGATTTCCTCTTCTTCTTCATTTTCTTTAAGTAATTCTTTTAACAACTGATTAACTCTTCTTTTGCTTTCCTGCTCGATTTTTCTTTCTAGGAAAAACTGCAATTCTACGTCTAAGGCTTCAGATTTAATGAATTCGATGAGAAGTGAATATTTTTCGCTTAGTGTCATAAGCACCCCCTTTTATAAGCTGATTATTCTATCGGTTAAGAGATTGTAAACCGTTACAACTTCCCCGCTTGGGAAATGCAGGTCGACGTCAATGTCGTCGTCGATTACTTGGAATTGTACATTCTCAACAATCCCCGTTTCCTGCAATTTAGCGAGGATTGAAATAGCCTGCTCTACCGTTTTCACTTTGTTGAGGTTCTTTGTCAAGATTGACCTTATCATTTTTAAACCTCCTTTAAGCTATAATGTTGTCATCTCTGTGTAACTTCCACACATTATTAAAAAACTTCGTTTCATTACGCAAAAGCTCGATTGGAATTTCTTCAAGCAATTTTTGTGCCCAAGCATCAAGTGCTTGAAGCGTTGATGAATCAAAACGCCTCATATATTCGTCATAATCTTTTGGAGTTATCGTTTGATTAGCTACGACAGGAAAGCCGTTGTTATCAAGAATAAGCCGGAATTCCCGCAAAGAATTGTTGGAAATATAACTTTTATTATTCTTGCTCTTTTTGCGAGAAGTATAACCCCCGCCACACTTCGAAAAAATGGCGTACTTCTTAGCTTCGGCAAAGCCAATAGCTTTAGCAAATTCTGTGCCGAAGCCAAGTTTTACAGCCCGTTCTTTTTGCAGAACGGCCATTTTCGGGAAACGATTTAATTTTCTCATCTCAGCACCTCCTCCTGTTTTGTGTTTCCCTCGATTTTGTGCGAATTATACTCGACGTAAGAAAATTGTCAATAAAAAAATTAAATTTTTTTCAAGTGCAAACGTTTGCACTCAGCAGCATAATAATAAGGATATAAATTGCAAAAGCCGTGCCGAAAGTAGCATTGCAAAAATCATGCCAAACTTTGGCAGGATAGCGACAAAACCACGAAACAACTAGAACAAATACGACAACAAAACAGCAAGGCCAATTTCAATGCTACAAATACGACAATACAAATGAAATACAAATACAAATGAAAATGCATTTGCATAAACCGGCTTGCGGACTACAAAAACGAATTGCCCCGCATAAAACGCAGTTTAGACAAACACAAGAAAAAATCGCCTTGCATAAACGGGCTTGAGAACTACAAAAATTTTCCTGAAAATTAAACACCGCCAGTGGTTTTAAACCATTGGCGGTGTTTGCGTGGAGGAGGTGCTGAAATGAACGTCAGAAGTGCCTGCCAGACACTCTTATGCCGAGCTCAGCCCGCATTGATCTTGCTCAAATTCAAACATACCTTTAATGCACAGAGATTCTCGTGGGAATTCTATGTTGACTGCTTTTGTAAGTTCTACGTATCCAGGCGATAACCCCAGGGTAGCAGTTCCTAGAGCATCTCCGAACTCGTTTATGATAATCATTTTGCTTTCTTCCATTATTAGATCTGATAAATTCAACAGTAATTTTTGGTAGTGGTCTTTCGGAACGATAATCAAAGCTTTATATAGATCGGGTTTTATTTGAAAGAGTTTGTATATCGATTTAGCTTCCCGCAAAAATCCATGGGCAAGGTTTCTTACTTCATCGGCTAAACGGATTTCGCCTATTAGGATGATGAATTTGGTTTCCATAAACCAACTCCCCCGCAGGTTTGTGTGCAAACGTTTGCACAGTTTATTTTAATTCTATATCAAACACCGGCAAATCCATTCTTTTGGCAACGAATTTAGTTTTCAAATCAGAAATTATGCTGTTTACGATTTCGCTGGCTATGGCTTTTTCTTCCTCGACGGAAGTATCGCCAGGGATAACTACCCCCAGCCTGATAGTTCCAGTGAATATTCTGATTCTGCGGTACTTAGACTTAGATTTCTTCTGCTGGTCAGAAGAAACTCCGCCCGACAAATCGTCGGGCGACAAATCCTGCGAGGACAAATTTTCCAAGCTATTCCCCGCTGGAGACAAATTTTCCTCGGCAGACAAATTTTTGATTCTCCTTTTCTGTTTTGCCATGATTACCCCCTACAAATTTAATGTGAACTCTTCTACATAGTACGGTTCTATCTCTTCGTCAAATTCGCAAAAATTTTCATCTGACAACCTATTGCAGTATTCACGTAAGTATATCACAGGTAGTGGATCTTTTCCAGAACATTTTTTACAGGAAAAGGATTCCCACCCCAGCACAGATGCTATATCCAAACAATAAAAATACCTGGGACAGTCAAATTTTCGATGTTTTCTAGTTTCCTCCCAAGTTAACGTTCTTTTTACTGCCATCAGGCTCATCTATATGGATAGCCTCCTTCTTAAGCGATTTTTGAAGCAAACGAATTAGAGATTCTCTGTAAACACGGCAACCCCCGCCCGAATTTTTTGAAAATTTAACTACATCCAATTCCAAATACCCACTTTTCCGAGCTTTGGCTAGACCTACTGCGGTTGTATATCCCAGTATCCTTGCGACTTCTCTTAGATTGTAAGTAGGTTTGTCTGGAATACCCGCCGACTTTAACACCACATCCGTAAAAAACTTTTCTGCATGTTCCCTAGAAACCATTCAGCATCCTCCCAAAATTCCTTCTCGTTTAGCCAACCATTTGGGAAATTTAACCGTTATATTATCTTCATATTCCAAATCATCTATGCTCATTCCATAAGATTTCTTAGAAAATGTGAACCACCAGTCCTCAAGTAACGAAACAGGAATAAAAAATTCCCTGCCAGTATCACCGTCCATGAACAAAATGGATCTATCACATTTCTTTATAAACAAACCATCTCGGACTACAAAATATCTGCTGGTTTTAGGCATAATCTATAACCTCACCGAAGTTATAGCTTTCCGTCTTCTCTGGCGTGTAGATACTGGTCTTCGGTTAGATCGACTTCTTCGACTGCGACGCCTTCCTTTCACTAAGCGAGGGCTTTTCTTCCCAGGTCCAAAAAGATTAAATATAACATAAGCACTACTAGCCACCGCATCCGCAAGGTCTTTACTTCCCCCAGCAGGATGATCGATTTTGTTTCTTTTTGGGTCATACTGCAACCCCCGCAATTCTTTTAAAAGTTTATCAACACGAGGGAAAATTACCCTTCCGTCCCGCAAAGCTTGCCTCAATTCCGCATAGGGAGCTATTGAAGCATCAGTAGAAACTTTAGCAGTTTTTACATATCGACCAGAAGCATTTCTTAGTTTCCTAACAAATTGAAGTATATATGCAGACTGAAAAGCATCCGAAGTAACCCAAACCACGTTTAAATTAGTTACCACTTTTTCAACCAACGCACAAACGAATTGAAGATCTATATCATCAGAAGGCGACGGAACTAATTCTATTACACCATCCACTATAACATTTGGGTATTCTACCAGCCGAACTTCTTCGTTGCGCTTCAGTTCTTCAGACCATACGATGGCTTTTTCTACTTCAGTAAATCCCGCCAATCGAGATACTGCTATTCCGCAGGAATCGTGAACTAATCCCATATCTATATGAAGTGTAAAAAAGCTATCTCTAATCAAATTATCATCACCGAAAACCCGTAGTTCATTTTCAATATAATCCCAATTTATTAAATCGTCTATTGGAGGAGCATAAGCTGTATCCACCCGAGCTTGTGCAAACAACTGCACTCCGTTGAACAGTGTTTCATGTCGAGAAACAGCTTCTTCAAGGGATTGTCTGTGTTTGATAAAAGAATTAACACCTCCCACAGGAATCCCCGCCAAATCTCTAAGAGCAGCGTCTAAATCTCTTTCGAAATCGTCATAAAAATCCATAGGAACTTCAATCACATCGTCGGGGTTTATAGCTTCTGATTTATCCTTCAGAATCCTGCTTTGTTTGGTCTCATCTCCAACTTCAACATAAAATATTTCATCAGAAAATTCACTACGATCCCTCGCCTCCCATTGACTCATCCAAACAACATACATAGTCGGTATTTTATTGCTTGCTAAAAGATCTTCATATTCCTGACGTTTCTTATCAATGAAATCCCCACGATAATTAGCTGAAGATAAAAGGAACACCTTCCCAGGAGTTTTGCCATAGGATTGAAAACGACTTTTCATTCGTCTCATTACAGATGCGTATAACCGTTCCGCTTGATCATATTCCCCGCCAGATGGAGTAGGAACTCTTACGGAATCTTCCACTTTTGCCATGAAGTTCAACTCATCCAACACAGCGCAATATACATTAAACCCCAGCGCTGCTGTATCAGAAGAAGATAACGGAAAAACCCTAATATTGGACGGAAACCGCAATTCAGTAGTCGTATAAGGATCAGGAGCAAAATTTTCCATGAAATAAGGGCTGTTTTTTATCCACTCATAAAACTGATCAAATAAAACTTTCTTTGCTTGTTCTAATTTGATAGATTGGAAAATAAATTCTATACTAGACCCAGGAGCTAGCCCATATTCCAATTGAGGAGAATAATAACATGATAACCTATAAAGAATATAAGCCGCCGCTACTTTAGCTAAGAAGGATTTACCAATTCCTATTGCCCCGCCTACCACAACCTCGATATAATAGTCAGAATAATCAGAATGAAAAATATTCCATAAATGCTCCATTATGCTGGGGCGAATAGTTCCTTTTAAACCCAAATACTGGCGGGAATTAGCAAATTCTTCAACATCCACCACCCGATCTACTTTCAAACCGCGTGGGAGATATAAAAACGAAAAGTCCCTTTCCTCAAGAGCAATAGCAAAATTTTTCAAAGCATTTATAGCATCCTGCTTTATCAAATATTTCTTTCCGTTGACATCAAAAGCCATTCTGCTCAAAATGTCAATGAACAGATACACCAGCTTATCAGGTAAATCTTTAAATTGCTTTACAGTTTTAACAACATGTTCGTCAATAAAATCGTCTAAAAGGATTGCATCACTCGTCATCGCTCAATTCCTTTGCGACAGCTTTGCCTATTCTTTTTTTGACATCGGATCTGGCGACAGATTCTGCCACGGCTTTAGCGAACTGCGCCATAGTATTGGCTTTGTCGCCAGATGTTTCTAACAATTCATTGAATGCCCGCTCGACCATAACAGCTTCTTTCCTTCTGGACTTCTGTTTTATACCCATATCCATCTGAAGATAAGCAGCTTTGTGAAGCATATCGAAATAGATTCTTATAGCTTCGTTTATCTTTTTAGATAGCATCAAATGCCCTTTGGGGCTTTTAGAAGCTTCGTCAAGAAGGTCAAGAACCCGCCGCTTTTGAACTTCAAGCAATACTGCTAAATCATCAGCGGGTTTAGCATCTGCCATGGATATCTGGCATTCCCTCAAAACTTCCAATAAAGAACTATTCTTAAACGTCTTCAATTCGACCAAACATTTATCCTGATCCGTAGAATCTGTTGGAACAGGTAAAGCACTCATCTCTTTTACAGCAGCCATAATGGAGGATTTCATAGCTACTGCATGAACAGATAACCTGTTAAGAGAATATATGAGAGCTTCTTTTATATCTTCAGCCTCGACTTCGGGGAAATACTCTCCAACTATTTCTGTTGCATCAAAAGCTCCGCTCACAAGTCGTTCTGTTACTAATAACAAGTCCTCGTCATTAAGCTTTTCATCTATCCTAGTAGAGCCTACACGAAGTAGCTGATCATCTGGAGGATACGCCCGAAGGATTTCCCTCAATTTGTTTACAATTTGCTTACCTTTCGAAGACATCATCTTCAGCAACCTCCACCGCCGAAACGTCAGCGCTTATCGAATCGAGAAAATCATCGTCTATCCGAGATAAAGCCTTCAGAAAAACCGCCGGAACAGAAAACCCCCGCATCATAACTTTATCAGCTATTTGTTTTATTAACCTAAAATCGTCTTCGGATAAAATCCTGACCCATAAATGTTCTTTCCCGCCATAGTCATAAACCATATAATGATAATCCAAAGTATGTCCGTATTTTGAAAACAATCTGTTTATCAACCGAGTTAAATCTTCTACGGATTTAATATCATCTTTAGCTTTTTCTAACTCTTTCCTAAAAGAAGACGATGGAAGAACAGATTGAGCTTCTCGGATTAAATCTCTGAGATAATTATCATCTTCCAAACCAAAACGTTCAGCAATTTCGTCTATGGAATAATTTTCCATCAATTCTTTAACTAGAAGTTTTAACTTCGATTTCGAAATAGTCCCCCTCACTTGATTCATAAATACTGTCTGAAACTTCTGGTCATCTTCAGACCAGCTATCTTTATCAACAACGATGCACATCGCTTTTTCTTTATCCAAAAGTCTTAAAGCGTGGTATCTATGTTCTCCATCTATAATTTTATAGAAACCATCGTCGTCTTCTACAACTAATATCGGCTGGAGAAATCCTTTTTCTTCAATATTAGAAGCCAAATTATTCAATAGCTTAGTAGGCATTTCATTAGGATTCCACTCGTTGGGTTTAAGTTTACTTAATGGAATCTCTACCACTTTTGTTGTTTCAACCATCATAGTCCTCCGGTCAGATCTAGGCTGGTCTATGAAGTACCCAAGGTTTTATTTTATCTCTTTTCCAACCAAAGCAAGAACGAAGGCAATAATGAGTAACCCAGCGCTGAGGTAACATAAAGAAAGGAGTTTCCTTAGGCCATCCGCCTAGTCTAAGATTCTCTTTCCCAGCGCCTGGATTCAAAATATCCACTATATCTCCAAAAACGTCTCTTTCTGCATTGATTCTTTCTGCAAATGAATTGATACCTTTTTCAGAAAATACTGAATCCTGTTTTTCAAAATGTTTTACTATATCATTAACCAAAAGTTTCCAAAGAAGTGGTAACTTTGCTGTGGTATTCAAAAACGTAGAATTATACCAATCCAGCCATTTATCAAAAGCTGTTTCCCTGTTGTAATAAATCCACTTAACAAGAGCATAGGCTTCTGGTTTAGTTTTCACAAAAAAAGGATAATCATAACCCAAATAATGTTCCGCCCACCGTGCTTGATAAACTACGCCTATGCAAGCGTTTGCACAAGCTTCATAAACAGAAGCGGGACCTCCTTCTTCTTTGGAAAAGGAAACAAAAACATGTCCCCGCCGAAGTCTTGCCAAAAATTCTTCCTTAGGAAGGCTATCCATAAAGAAAAAATTACTATCGTTTTTAAAAAACCTAGCTTTACTTGGCTTAACCGCAGACGGAGTATAAACAGAAAATTCTATATCAAGACCGTCCTTATCCTTTAAAGAGTACAGTTTACTAAAAACGTCTAAAGCCAATTCTCCACGTTTTTGCGTAGTTGTAAATCGCTGGATGTATAAAGCTTCAAACGTACCTTTTTCTGAAAATTTACGCCTAGCATCATCTGTATTCGGGAAAGATAAATCAGGTTCTTCTAACCAAGGCTTCCCCGAAGCAGAAATTTCTTCTAACCTTTTCACAAAAGCCACAGATAAAGCAGCCTTAGCTGCTTTTAGAACTTCTTTCCTGTCATACACGCAATCGAAATATATCCTGTCAAATCCTAGAAAATTAGAAAGAGTCCTAGCATGAGACATTATCCACTTTAAACTACCTTCTTTAGACCTGCCTTCCATCGCCGTAGCTTTAAAAGGCAAAGTGGGAAAATTTTCAAAAAGAACTAAAAACTTCCTCACCCTAGAAGATTGAGAAATCAATGCTCTATAAAAGAAGCTGCTGTTCCTAGAAGTTAAAAGCACATCCCAATCGCCATGAATCCCGCCAAATTCATGAAGGGCATTCCTTCTATCGTCCCGCAAGAACCACAGCTCTCTATAACGGTCTGATGAATAATATATCGGATAGAACAAAATCCTATCTTCATAACCCTCAAATCGACGCTGAGCAGCAATGTCAAATTCCATTCTGCTTTTGTCGTTTGGAATTAAGAAAACAGCAGTACTATGTGGCAAGCAATCCAATACACCTTTGATTATATTAGATAAAGCTGAAAAGGTTGAACACCTAGATGCCAGCTTCGTCGTGTATATCGGATCTACTATTATTTTCAATTGCCATTTCTTTTGCTTTGTATAGATTGTAGGATCTGATAACTGCTTGTTTGATAAGATCTCTATATCCTCCCTCACTTTCCCAAACACTCCGGTCTATTTTGTAAACGTCTAAGTAACATTTAAGAGCTAACTTCCACCAAAAAGACCTGAAATCCAAAGTATTAACCCTGCCAGATTCCAACATAAACCAAATTTTATCGATAGCACCTCTATTTTTATCTTTATATAACAGCTTTCTGACATCTTCCAAAGCCCGCCGACCTACCAAAGTATGAAAATCATACACATACCAAGGCCATTCATTCAAAACATCAGGTTCTCCGAATAAACATAAAGACTTCTCCGGCGGATCTACATCTGGTTCAGTAGCAGCTAAAACCGCTGTCGCCATCAACATTATCCGGTCTCCAAGCATCCCGCCCATAAGAAATCTATGTTCTGCTGCATCTATAATCTCAAGTCGCTGGGAATCTCCCGACGCTAGCTCTCTAAGACTATCAAAAAATTTAACAGCTTCTGTGGGTTGTAATTTACTATAAGGAAAAGTATTTTTGCTTAGCAACTCCCACTGCATCAAATGCAAATCGTTTAAACGATACGAAAAAAGACGATGCCGAAACTTAGGAACTGTTATTAACCAAGATAGTCCATTAGCATCCCGATTTTTTGAATATTTACATAGCTCTAAAACCCACTTTTTGAGTATTCTATAAGCCAAATGGTGTTTTCCTGAGGCCAACAGAAGTTCTACTTTGGACAATATCTTTACATTCTTACCGGAAAGTTGCCAAATTTCTTCGGGAACAATAGCTTTCAATCGCCATAGCAACCATTTGGGTTCTATTCTAAAAAGAATCTCAAATGCAGTAAAAGTAAGAGACGGATCTCCCCGCCGAATGCCTTTCTGAATAGCAGACCTAGCTGCCCATTCAAATTGCGTCTTTTCGTGTCTGCTCATAGCAGATTCCTTATATCTATATCCACCGATTCTTCTACATCTTCTTTATTTATATCATCTTCAGTATCATTTTCAAGTTCTTTATCAATATCACTTTCTTCGGACTCGTTATCCTCGCTTACGACTTCATCGATATCCTCATCCATATCAGGTTCTGACTGAAACGTTATCGTTACTCCCTTACCGTATAGGAACTCCAAATATTCTCTCCAAGAATCCAAAGTCAATTGCACATTATCGACCTTTCTGTATAAAAGCCATTCACTGCAAATATGTAAGAACGCTTCACTAACAGAATCCGTTTCTAGTTCAGTTTTCGCCATTTCCAAAGCATTCTCTACTATATTAGCAGCTTCACCATTAAACTTCTGTCTAACATAAAAAACCCGCTCTGGCTGCACTTCTGGTTCTTTTTCTTGCGTTTCTTCTTGAGTTGACATCTCCAACACAGGCTTGTCAACAGTCCTCGAATCCAAATATTTTTTAAGCCCTCTAAATGTAGTACTTTCAGCAATATGTAGCAATTTATCTGCATCATCAGGACTGACATTCCCCGTAGAACCTAAAAGGGCTAACTTAGTCCAACCAATCGCTATTGCTCTATCTTTGGAAATATTATATTCTTTTATTAACCTACCACAATTCAAAAAATAGTAAGCCACCCGACGTTTTAACCCTAGCCTTTCGGCATATTCTTCAAAAGTACATCCCCAAACTTTAAAATAATCATTAACACGAGCTTCGTATAAAGCTACTGCAAAATCATAGAAGGAATCGTTTATTCTTCTATAAGCTTCCTCCAAACGCTCTCTACATTTCTCCGCCCTAGCTACCAAAGCTTCATCATATAGCATTGGTTTGCTGTCTATAATAGACACCTGAACTACATCTTTAGTATCGCTCATAATCAACCTCCAAAATTAGCTTTCATTACAGTTCAGATAAATCCGACACGTTTATAGCCTTTCCTTTAACATAAGATCTAAACTTATCAATAGCTTCTTTATCTGCAACGGAAATAGGTACGATAACCTTACATTGATTTACTATGTCTTCAGTAACCAATTCCTTTTCTTCGGAAAAAGCAACAAAAGCTGCTTCTTCTACGGCAGATTCTATCTCAGAACCCACGAATCCCGAAGACACTTCAGCAAGTGCCTCTAAATCAAATTTATTTACATCGAAACCTCTCTTTTTAAGATGAATGGAAAAGATTTGCTTCCTTTCTTCATAGGTGGGAAGATCTACGTAGAATACAGCATCCCAACGACCTCTCCGTATAACAGAAGCATCAATATCACTCAAAGTATTACATGCAGCGACTTTATAAATTGGAACTTTACTTTCCTGCATCCAAGAAAGTAATGTCCCCACAACCCTAGAAGTTACACCAGAATCTGTTCTGCCTGAAGACTTCAATCCAGAAATTGCTTTTTCAAATTCATCCAGCAAAAGTACTGCTGGAGCTACTGCTTCTAATATTTTTAAAACTTTCCGAGTTTCCGCTTCAGATGAACCAACAATTCCCTTAAACAACCCTCCTATGTCGAATTTGTAAAGAGGAAGTCCTAACTCAGAAGCTATACACTTTGCAGCAGTAGTCTTCCCCGTCCCAGGAAGACCGACTAAAAAAATACCTTTTGGTGGATTAAGTATCCCAAACTTTTTCGCTTTGAAAGGATCATCAAAATATTTCTTTCTTAGCGAAACATGCTTTTTCAAAACAGCAAACCCACCCAGATCGTCCATAGTAGTATCCACATCCACGGCCTCCAAAGCTTCAGTCTGTTTCAACATTTCACTTTTAGCTTCTCGAATCATCTCCAAATCTAATCGCCTTTTAGAAGCTACCGAAAGAGCAAAAGCCTGCTGAGCTTTAAACTCAGATAACCCAGACGCAAATTCAGCTGCTTTTTGAAGAAGCAAAGAATCAAAACCTATATCAGGATAAACAGCAGATATTGCTTTAGCACTATTCATATACAGTTTCAAAATTTCCTGTTTGGTAGGAAGTGGAAAATCAACTACTGTCATTATGTCCAAAAGATTTTGTGGAATATCTGTATAAGGAGCAATAAAAACCAAATAGCTCCCTATTGATGTCTTAAAAGAAAACGCTAAATCCCGCACCATTTGAACCAAGGCAGGAGAACCATTCAAAAAAGGAAACGGATCGATAAAAAAGAATACCGTATTTGATAAATCGGATTTGTTATCATAAATATATCTAATCGTAGATGTAAAATCGGTAGTAATAGCCCTCGAAGGTGAAACATTCGCAAAATCTATCGACCTAAAACCAGAAGAGGCTTTCCACAAATACCGGCAAAGACGAACACGTTCTCCAGTAGTAGCATCTTTCATGGAAAGATTTTCTAGGGATGCCAAACACGACGCAAGTGCCCGCTCGAATTCTGATGTTCTTATATAAATTAGTGGGCACATTGCCTTTATGTAATGTTTTAGCTCCATCCCATTTCCCTCAAAACTATTGTAGCAAAAAGCCCGCTCCTTGTCAATTACTTGTTTTTCTTTGGCGTCATCTTGAGACTAAAAGGCTCAAATCCTCGAAGCACAAGTTCGCTATATTCTTTTATCATCAGTTCACGCTCCACTTCCTTATAAGAACGCTTTCTACTGATTAGCGGCAAAGTTTTAATCTTGGGATGGAATATACTCTTCAGTCCTTCGTCGTCCCCACGCATAGCTCGCATTAACAAAAGACTCTTTTTTGATAATTCTAAAGGAGCAACAGCTCCATACCCCACCCGCCACCATTTCTTTCTATCCAACCAAAAAAACTTTGGGAAGTATAAGAAAAAAATATAGTCGTCATCACCCGCTTTAACAGCATGAATACATACGAAAGGACGAGGTAATAAATAATGTGCTAAATCTAAATATCTCGCATCAAAATAAGCTCGTTTCCATTCTCGATTGAATACGAAAGCAGCTTCCACAATAGGATGCCCCGAAGGCAAAAGTTCAGGATTATAATATGCCATCAATTCTATAACTGGTCGCACAACTGCCCGAGATTTAGGAAAAAGCACCCTTCGCATAAGACGATTATACTTTTTTGAACCTTCAGCCAGTTTAAATCGCTTATCGGAATAGTCTCCTTTTGGGAATATACAGAATCCATTAGACCAGTAGTTATCGAATACTTTGAAACACCGCTTCCCCGCCCATAGTTCAGGAGTTTCATCTTCATCATGCTCTATATAGTCATACCTAGGAAAATAAGGTCCACACCAAATAACATCCCTTAAATAAGTATCAAAATAAAACTTCCATTCTTGCCGCCATTGGTTTCTATGCCTAGTCACTACCAAAGTCCACTCAAATCTATTAACCGGCATCCGATAGCGCATTATGTCTGTAACTTTTATTCTTACTGAATTAGGATGCTGAAGGATAGCCATAGGATCGACGACTATCCAATCAAAAGTGGCGGGGTAATCATCCTCTGTTTTGTAAATAGGATCTAACACCCTAGGCACTAATGCACCACCACCTTTCCGACTTTTGATCCACAAGTTAACAGATGCTTTAATCCTTCTCCATACATGCTACCAAATTTATCGATTACCTTGATTTTTTTACTGTCCAGTTGAAAAGCAGAAGAACATGCTCCAGATTTCATAATGAATAAATCTATATAACATGCTGCTATGGCAGCAGCACTAAGAGCATCTGATTCATCATAAGAATTCGGTGTAATGTTAAAAAGAGAACTAATACCTTCTTTGACATCCTTTTTATCAGCAGAAGCTTTCCCCGCAGCAAACTGCTTTATCATAGAAACTGACACCGTAGTAACTATTTTACCGTAATTAAACCCAACAAATTTAAGCATTCCCAACAGTTCAATTCTTTCCAGCAATTTCCCCGTAACTCCATACCTATAACCAATCCCAAAATCTTCAAACACAACTACATCTGCTTCTGCTATGTAATAGGATGCTGCTGACACTATCGTCATTTGCTTAGCTGGCGTAGATAAAACTTTCTTTGGTGCTATCTTATCAAGATGAATTTCTAAAGACGGAAGTGTAATAAGCGCAATGCCTGTTGATCTTAAACTGACATCTATACCAACAACTGATAAATTCACAGATAACCTCCGCATGGAGCGGGAGGAAGGGATCGAACCTTCGCCCGCAAGCTGGAAGCTTGCTACCCTACCACTAGGCTACTCCCGCTTGATTCATTTTTTGGGTCCAGGTCAGGCTTGAGTTAAGGTTTGATCTGGATCTCGCAACATTTGTGCAAACGTTTGCACTTTATCCAAGCTCAATTACAAGCAGTATATCCACAATCTGGGTTAGAGCAAATACCACCCCTGCATCCAGATATTCGCACTAAAGTGCGCCTGTTACATCTAGGGCAAATATCCATCCTGTTATTTTCAGAATCGTAGCTTTTATTACAGAAAATCATTTCCAATACTTGAGCAATAGCATCAACTACACCATTCGCTTGATAAGATCTATCGCCCAAGTTAAACCAAAAAGGATCTCCGCCACTACCTTTTAAAGTGTCCAAAATTTCATCTGTCGGAATCCTGTACTGAAATAGCTTACTGGTAAGCCTTCCGACGGTATTCAATAAAACATTTTCCCACGAACCTTGTCTTCCCATGTTTAAAAATACTTCAATGAGATTTCCGTCATGGAAATTACCTGTTACATATAAGCGTCCTCTTGGGGTTACAAATTCAACCGTTTTCCCCTCCCGCACAGTCGGTCTTTCAATCTTTTGAATAGAACAAGAAAGACTAGCCGAACTATTCTTGTCCTTTCCAAAAACAACAGGCTGATCTTCTTTGCAGCCATCCCTATAAATAGTTATCCCTTTCAGCCCTTCTTGCCAAGCCAACTTGAAGATTTTATCTACATCATCCACAGTAGCTGCATTAGGGAGATTAACAGTAGATGATATTGCCTGCGTTACCCAGCGTTGTCCTGCTGCCTGCATCCATATACGATCCATATAGTCAATATCATGAGCCGTAACAAAAATTTCCTGCAAATCACTAGGAAAAATCGAATCCAAACCCCGTATGCTACCTTTGTTCTCGGCGATTTTTTCTATTATAGCATCTGTCAAAGTTATACCACGACGATTACATTCTTCTTTAAATACAGAATTTACAAACATCAATTTTTCATTAGTGTCAGATAACCGCTTTTCCCAAACCAATGCAAAATGAGGCTCAAAGGAAAAACTCGCATCAGCCGATAGAGACGTAGATCCCGTAGGAGCAATAGATGTAACCATTGTATTTGCAATCCCTTCGTTCAAAGCTCTTTGAACCAATTCAGGTTCGTCATCTAAATAATAATTCAAAAATTCCTCAAAAGCATCTCTATCGGAATCGGGGACATTTACCTTGATTCCAGTCTTCTTAGAAAATTCTATGCTGGCTTCAAAAGCATACTTAGTCATTTTCTTGCAAATATTAGAAAACAGTTCAATAGCTTTGTCAGAATTGTAAGGGATTTTCATCTTATACAGAATATCTGCAAACCCCATTAAACCCAGCCCAATAGGTTTTGCTGAAAGCATCATAGAACGAAATTCTGGATGAGGATAAGGCGTTTTATTGATAACTCTATTCAAAAAGGTTACTCCAATAGTAACATATTTTTTTAACAAGTCATCATTAAATTTATTATGCTCGTCGAGACATTTATTCAAATTTATATGACCCAAGCAACAACATTCCCATGGCCTGCCGACCACTTCGCCACAGTTTGAAACCAGTAACCCTCCAGACCAATAAGTATGTTCTGGAGCTTCGACCATTATATCATAAACAGGAAAATCACCTAGATATTGAGTTTCAACAATCTCATACGTGATTTTAGGATTCCCTTTGTAATGTTGATTCTCAATTAGCTTTCGTAGCTTCTCCATCTTATACTGCTGAATGAAGCCAATTAGCCGATAAAACTTATCTTTATCACTGAAAATATTCAAGTTATAGCTAGTTTTGCACTCATAAGTACCTTTCCGAAACTTAATTTTCTTTCCCCTATTGGTAGTGATATAGGAACGGATTCCCACAAACGAAAGCATTTGTTGAACTTGCTCAATAAGCTTCCTAGAAGATTGTTTCAATGTTACACGATCTCTGATAACTGAGCCATTGGCGCTGAAAAGACCCCGCAAAAATGAACAAACGGTGCGGAAGTCAGCTGTAAAATAGCGCTCAGGAACAATCCTTTCATAAGTTTTCGGTAACCAATCAATAGTCGTTTTTACTCTGTATTTATATCCCCAAGCTTCTCCCAAGATAAGATCTTTAATTTCGCTGTCAAAATAGTCTTGATCATTTTGACCAATACATAGAAAAATTCCATTGGAAGCTTTATGGTATGTTCCGTCGCCAATAACAAGGCCATCCGCAACTGCTTGAGGATCGAAATCTGTAAGCTGGTCAATCCTATGCTCGACAACATTGGTATCAATAGCATCAGCATCACCAACTGGAACTTTTTCGCCTCTGCAAACTATTTTGTGATCCATCGTTCCTTCAAAAACTCCAGCAGTTGTTACAAAACGATAAACAGGCTTGATGCCTCGATACCATTTCTTTACTACCTTTGTCCAACGACTGCCTGACCAAATGATGTCGCCTTCTTTAATATCGCCTAAATAGCGAATCCCATAAGGTGTTGAAATCGTTGCGAAATTCGGGCTACACGGATTTGTACAAACAAACTCCCCCAAAGAAGGTAAAGGATTAACTCTGTTCATAGCATTGTAAAACAACAAACCAGGGTCTCCCGTAGCCCATGCGTTATTGCATAAAGCTTTCCATATTTCACCGACGGTAGTAGTCTGGTCAGACTGAAAATTATAGTTTGGTGAAACCAAATGCACAACAGAATCGAATTCCCCATCGACCACTTTCTTCATAAAGTCATCGTCAACAATAACAGATAAATTCATAGCGGAAAGATCTTCCCTTTGCTTGCAGACTATGAAATCAAATATATCAGGATGATCATACCGTAGAGCGCCAAGATTGGCTGCACGACGGTTTGTGCCCCCCGATTTTACTTGATCGGATATAGCTTGGACTACTCTCATATATGAAATAGGTCCACTAGCATACCCGCCTTTGCTAATAGGAGAACCTTTTTCTCTTAGCTTGTAAAAAGGTATTCCTACTCCCCCGCCTTGTTCATAGACACGAGCACATGTAGCCCACATATCTATAATTGAATCCATACTATCTTCTAAACCAAATACGAAGCACGCTAACCAAGTTTTGTCGTCATTAACCCCCGCATTCAACATAGTGGGGGTATTAGGACGAAAAATCTGATTATCCAGTGCATATTTAAACAATCTATATTCTTCTTCCGTCTCGGAAACAGTTCTAGCTACACGATCATGACATTCTTCAATAGTTTCTATAATAGAATCACTTCCCGGCGATTTTCTAAGATATAACCTTTCATATATTTTCACAGCGTTTTCAGAATATTTATCAGCCAAACGCATGAACACCCTCCTTACGAACAATAATGCTTTGAAATCCGAATCTGTAAAAGCACAGCGAACAACGGTTCCACATATCATCACACAAAATCAACCGCCTATCATGAAGAGCAACGCAAGAAATATTCCCATCATATACAATATCAAAAGCAAAATAAAATCATCCGACATAAATACCCTCCTTACTTAATTAAATCCGCTGTCACAACATGTTTGATGTTTGAATCCAACAACTTTGAAAGACGTGTATTTTGAAAAACGGCAACAGGTAACATATCATCGTATAATGCAACAAAATAACTTCCTTTCAAAAACTTCGACCGCCCCGCAATCAAACGGAACGGAGCATCGCTTTCCGTAGTCCGATTTATAAACGAAAACTTAACGGAAAACAAGTAGTAAGTCTGAAAAACATAACCCGAATCGTCTTTGCGCTTATCTGTAAATGTCAGGTTGTTAGGGCTGGCTATAAGAAATTTATTGAACTTTCTACGGAAAACTAACTTTATTTCCAGAACAAAATCAGTTAGCCTTGCAACTTCTTTCATCAAAGTTTCGTTGATACCCACCCACCCATCGCACCTAACCTTGCACAAGCAACACTTAACGTCAGAAATATACATTCCTTTTTTCTTACACCAAGTCATTCCTCAATGCCCGTTAACAAAGCTTCTATAAGTTCATCCGCCATGACCTTAGCTAAACGTACCCAAGCCAAAATAACACCAGTCGGGATAACCAAAGCAAAGAACATAATGGCAAGCAAAAAACTGAAAAATCGCCTAAACATGAGTTATTCCTCCTTGCCCAACCTTGCTTTCAAATAATCCCAAGCATGGTCATAACAATGAAGCGATTTGCTCGCATAAAACAAAGCCCCAGGCTCTACGTCTAAGGCTGTTGCAACATATTCGTTTAAAAGAGTAATCCCACCCAAATTAGTAGGAAAACCCGCCACTAAATCATGAGAACGAAAATAACAATAGGTTATTAGCTTTCCATCGATAATTCTAAAATCTAAACCTCTTAAGCATGGAGAAGTCTTCCTATCATTTGGATTATCATACGGAACATCATACCAGAAATTTGATTCTGGGTAACCAATGGTTATGTAGCAGTGCTCATTCCCAAAGCCTTTCTCCTTAAAGTGGTCTATAACCCACTGCAATTGATTGGGAACTTCTACTAGATAACTAGGCGAATCCACTATCTTACCTTTGTATTTACCTTTTACAGGCGGAATTTCATATTCTCCCCCGACTATCCAAGTTCCGTATCGATAGTGTTCGTTAGGAGCAAGTTTTCCCGACATTAGATAATCCAAAAAATACTGCTCAATCTCTTCCTCAGTAGTCGGTGGCGGGAGCGGGCTGTTTTCTGGAACAGTAGGAGCTAAAGGTCTCTTGTGAGGATCTTTGATATAAGCAAAAGCAAAATCAAGCGCATATCTGTACTGCCCTTCATATGACCCTGAAGTGATTTTGTATTTTCTCCCGTTATGGTAGCAATTGTATAAGAACTGAAACCAAGCATCATCCAAATCACGGGCTTCTACATATACTGGCTTCATTTTAAACCTCCACGAATCCCGCATAGTCTATCTTGTTATCATTATCTAGTGATAACAACAAAACACTTCTGTCCCATTGATTTATTGGAGAAAATTCCGTGTTTAATCTGCACAAGCATCCAACTGACCAGCAACCATAAGATTCCCCAGAAATGGATTTGTGCATGTACATTTGCGTTCTATGGAAATGCCCTACCACTGTATTCGCAAGAGTACGAAGGAACACATTTCTAGCAACATTAACAGATGTAAAACCCACGGGGACTTCGTGCCCATGCAGAAAATACACATTCCCAATAGAAAAAGGAGAACCAAATTCCCTGCACAACAGTTTGTTAGAAACGTATTTAATACCAAAATCATTCAACCTCAAAATAGACTCTGGAGTAACTACCCCCAACTTTACTATTTCAGGAGCTTTCTTAGCCAAATACCGAAACAGCCTTTCCTCATGATTTCCCTCGACATAAATAATACGAACGTCAGAAAGTGTAGATCTAAGCCAATCGAAAAATTTAACTCCCTCCAGTAGTTCTGCCCGCAAATCAACCCGACGGGGATCTCGAACCCAGAAAGAAATACTGTAAAAATCCAGCACATCACCTAAAAGAACTAATGTATCTGCACAAAAATCAGAAATTATAGAAACTGCTTTTTCCACGGAACGAAAGTCATGATATGGAATGTGAAGATCACTCATAACGCCGATTTTCATGTTAAGCCTCATTGTGCAAACGTTTGCACACTTCCAGTGCCGGACACGATTTAGCTCTAAAATGTTTAAACCCACTAGATAAGCATTCAGTCAAAGGTTTTGGCAACACATTCTGCTCGATAGCGTGCGTAAAAACTTTAAGCTTTTGATCTATTGTTTTCCTATGAAAAAGGTCGTTTTCTACCAAAAAAGCTTTTAAAGGAAAATGACTTTTGTAATATCCCTTAGACACATATAGAATTATCCCATAGTCTTCCGCTACTTTAACCGGAAGATTCAAATAGTTTACATAGTTCATGTAACAAATCAACTGAAGAACATTTTCATAATGCGGGCGTTCAAGTTCTAAAAAGCTGTCTTTATCTATGGTCTTTATATCCAAAACACGTATGCTATTGTCAAATGCTATCAACATGTCGATATGACCCCAAAGCCTATAAGGTTGCTCTATCTTTATTTCCAATTCGTCGTAAACCAAAGCGTTGGGAGATGCTCCGCATTTTTCACATTTGATCCTTTGGTATCTGCCAAACCATTTGTAACCACAGGCTAAACATTTCCACCAACCAATCCGCCTATCCCCAAAATATTGCGGACTGTTTTGAATAAAAAAATGAACTGCATGCCCTATATCAAATGTAACTTTTAGACTAGGGTCTGATGCTACTATGTCATGGCGATATAGCTTATATTTATACCCCAAATATTCTTCTCTAGGACATACAGATGCAATTTGGCTAGCTCGAAGATAACCGGAATACCCCCTAGCGCCTTGCGATGATAAATCGACTAAATTCATAGCTACTTTGTAAGGGTCGGAAGAAGTAACTTCCTTGAAATCGTCTAAAAGAAGTTCGGAAGTGATGCTAAATACCATTAGTAACCCCTTTTCCGTTTAAAAAATACCTACTGTAAAAAGAAGGGAAAAGAAGCATTCGTTCCTTCCCCAAAACTTCCACACCATACTTAAACTTTTCAAAACCTTTCCTAGTCCATCTTCCTTTGACTTCTATAAATATTCCGTGATCAGGAATGAAAAAATCTGGAATATACACTTTCCGCCTTCCCCTAGAATTTGATTTCATAGGCAAGCAAAAACTTTCATAATAAACCCGAATATGAGCATTACATACTAAATACTCAGCCACCGAAACTTCAAAAGCCGACCTGAAGCAAGAACCTAACCGATAGCTGTAATAAACACCATCACCAACACCTATATCAATGTAACCAACAGGTTCTATTATACCATCAGAAACCCACGAAGTAAACCGTTTATTTTTCAACTTCTTTATATGCCGTAGCATACACTCAGCAGAACAAAAGAACACATCAGTAACCGAAAGCTCCTTTACAGACCTAGATTTCCAAGGAAAAGACTTTTTACAAGTCCAGCACTGAATGAGCCTACTCGGTTTCTTCGCTGACAATTCTTGCTTCCCCCTCAAAAGCTTTTTTCGCTTCCTGCACAGTCAAATAACGCATTTCATAAGCTTCCATCCCATCTTGCATATAAAGATCTTCTAAGTCAGATAACGACGGTGCAGTTATATTCCCAAAAACCATCCCGCCTTCTGTTTTTCTGCACACACCAAGAGATGTAGCATCCTTTCTTAGTGCATCCCAGTCATCAGGAGCTCCTGAAATCTTATTAGCGACAGTATCAGCATTTATCCGAAATTCACATTTACCCGCCATAATAAATACCTGCTGCTTTGCAGCTTCACCGAGAAGAGAAACGGAAAACTTCAAAAAATTTTTAAGGTTATCAGTATCCCTGCCTTTAGTACCAGGAGATAGCTGAGATACTCGCATAGAAAGCCTAACCAAATGCCTAAAAGCATTTCCCCCAGCTACTGTTTCAGAACTGCCGTATCTAACGAAAGATCCTATGGAAGACCTAATCTGATTTAAACAAAGAAACCCGACCAGCTTTTCTTCTGTTAGAGCTTTGGTCAATTTAATAGAAATCCTTTTTGCAAACCTAGTCATCAATCTCGAAAATTTACCAACAACGTCGTCGTCGTAATCAGCCGATAATTCTGCTTTAGACAACATTCCGCCAATAGAATCAATTATAATAAGCCCACAATCTTCAGCATCTATGGCACGATCTACCATTTCCATAGCTTCTTCAGCAGTATCCGGAAGTGCCAACACCAAATTAGAACCGTAGTCATATCTAAGCGTTCTGTACCAACGCTTATCCGGTGGGATACCCTCTACATAGCATAAAAACGTTTTAACTACTTTCGGCTTTTCACATGTACACAGAGAAAGCGGTTTACAACAGCCGTAATTCAAGCACGTTTGAGAAAGCATCCTTGCCAATCTTATAGATAGCGTGGTCTTCCCAGATTCAGGAGGTCCAAACAACTGTACAGGAACATTAAGAGGCAAACCGCCTCCAAGAGCATAATCTAACGGATAAATACCAAAAGGCAATCTGAACAAATCTATGGGTCTTCCTTTGGAAGATTTCAATTCCCCGCCCACGAAAATTTTGTCTTTCCCATAGGCTTTAACTAATTTGGATAATTCCGTTATGTTCACAGCAATCCCCCACCAACTTCTTTAAGTTTCTTTTCCAGTTTGGCTTCAACAAAACGTTCCGCTTCAGTAAAAGCATCATCAACTTCTTCTTTGTAGCAGGGAATATCTATTCCAACGTCTATACGTACCCATTGTCTAGGGCTTACTTCCACACTAGTCCCTGCACTAAAAGAAACTTTAGCTGGATGTGTCAAAAACCGTCGGACTTCTATTATCGATTCTTTGCTTTCTATTTTCCCAAAAGCAGTTTTATAAACTTTCACCCTTACAGGTTCCGTTCTTATCACAGCCATAAAGCCCTCCCAAAAAGCGACTCAAATATGCCTTTATCTTTGGCTTAGAAAGAAAAACTTTCCCGTCTCTATACACCACAGAAGAAGCAATAGCCTCTACTGCTAAAACTGCTATCTCAGCAGAATAATATTCACCATCAATAAATTTCGGAAGCACTCCTTCTTTAGCCAAATTCAACAACAAATCTTTTTCCACCCCCAGAACCGTAGCTAGCTCTTCAACACTTACATGCTTCATATTTCTAAATAGTTGCTTAAACGAAATAGCATAATCGCTATATTTCCTTCTGGATCTACGCTTTTTTGATTTAGATCGACGTTTGGACGTAGTCTCCCCATAAAGAGAATTAAGCTTTTTCTTTTTATATTCTCTTTTCCATCTAGTGCTTACCCTTTCGGAACTAATAGCTTTACCTCCGCACCCCGTGATAAATAGAAATTCTTACGAATATGTGCCCATCTAACAGTGTCATTCAAAGCAGTATCCACTATGTCTATAACTACGGGGACTTGTTTTCCTTCGCATTTTCTGAGTATCCGACCAACCGCTTGTTCGACATCAGAAAGAGGCGTTCCAAATACCAATCCAGATAAATCTGGTGCATCAACCGCCATCCGCATAACTCCATACGTAGCTAAAATTATTGGAGCACTATCAATCACAACTTTGCGGGCATTTCTAGGAGTATCCCCAGTAAAAAACCCTATATGATGCGGTGGTACTTCGTGTTTCTTTGCGAGAATATAAGCCACAGCCTCAACTTGAATCTTTCGATCAGTAAGCATCAGAACCCGCCTGCCCGAACGATATAATTTATACACGTAGTCGCTTATAATAGCATTTCTCACAGGATCTTCCGCCAAAAATGATGTTATAATTCCATATCGCTTTTTAGAATTACTAAAATAGCTCAAACCAGCAGGAGGTAGCAATTTCGTCTTATACTCTTTCATGAACACTATCGGAGATAGATCTGCTGTCCCGCCCATCTGCAAAAGAGTTTCACCAACAGCAAGTCTATAAGCAATATCAGTGCCATCCTTTCTATTAAGAGTAGCAGAAGCTCCTATACGATAACGAGCTGGAAACAGATTTATAGTCTTAGAAAACAATTCAGTGGAAACTGTATGAACTTCATCCCACACTACCGCCCCGAAATAGTTATAAAATTGCTTGCCATAATCCCTAAGTGCTAAAGAATGAAGCATCCCAACAACTATCTTCTTACCAGAAAAATCGCATTTATTCTGCTGGACGATTCCTATATCACTGGATTTCAAGTCAGTATGCTGCAAAATCATATCGATCCATTGCTCTAAGATATACTCACGGGGAACAATAACCAAAGCAGTCCTACCTATTTGACTCAACATCCAAAGCATCATATAAGTTTTCCCAGTGCCAGTAGGAGCGTTAAGAAGAAAGCCGGTTTTGCCGAACAAAAGTTCATCACTAAATCTTGACAAAACCGGCTTTTGCCTTTCTCTAGGGCTATTGACTACATTAAAAGCTATTTTATCCCCATCAGCTCTTTTATCCAAATATTCATTAGCTAGCTCTTCAAAATTAGCAAAATATCTGGGAACACCAAAATACCCTTTCACCTCCTTGTAAATAGGAATGACGCTATCTCCATACTTCGATATTACCGTGAACTTCTTTTTCAGTTGATCTATAGGGTTCTTTAACTCATCCTTTGGTAAAAAAATATGAGTGTAGTCAATAACCCTAGAGTACTTCACTTTGCACACCTCACAAAATCTGGTTCAACGTTTCATCATCAACAGCTTCTACGTTAGAATTCTTAGACAGCAAACCTTTAGGTGGAGCAAGCCCCGCTATTCTGCGAAGCTCTTCCACAGGAAGAGGCTCAAAAATCTTCTTATAATCAAAAGGCGCTAACCATTCTTCTGGAGCTACATCCGATGGCTTACACGCCAAGAGTTCTTCTTCAGTAGCATCACCAATAAATTCTATATCTTCACCCGTGGATAGATCATCTACGGAATCTCGATAGATTCTGAACTTCTTGAGGTATAAAGATCCGCCAGCATCTTTTAATTTTCTTTTGAATTTGTTTAGAAGCTTTCTCTTAATCGGAAATAGCTTCTTCGTCCCCTTTACAGTTCTTCCGTCTTTCGTTTCGTATTCAGTTAAGTCTATGATTGTTAGATAAATTGCATAGGACGGCCTATACCCAGCTTCGCAAAGCGGGCATTCGTCCAAATCCCTTCGGCAAGTGTAATAGTTTCCCCACTTGCCGTCTTTTCTCATATTATGCTCTAGCACCCCAAACCATGGATAAATAGTTTCTCCATTCACCGTAACAGGTTTGTCCAGAAAAACAATTTCGGCACTACCACCGGCTTTAAGCCAAAACCTCCAAGGAGCGTTTTTTCTCCTTTCAGCTTCAGCGTCAAGCCGGGCAGCCTCTTCTAGCGCTTCAGCGCCAAATCGATACCAACTCATAATTAACCTCCCTATAGAAATTTAAGCCCACCTCACAATGGGCAACTGAATTATTTTTGCGGTATTTTATCATTTGCCTAACTAGAAGTCAAGTGTTTGTATAAGTTTTTGTTACACTAATTGCTTCGCAAACTCAACCTTCTCGAACTTTTTAGCCGAAAAAAGCAGAGAAATCTTATCTTTGACTTTTTGCAATTCATCTACGCTTTCTAATTCCCCAGCATCCTTTTTACCCACCACTCCCCAATCCAACAGGAAAATCCGCTTAACATTATCTCTAAGATAAGATACCGCTTTTCTCGTAAACTGTTTTCCCGCTTTATCTGCATCAAATCCTAAAAAAACCGTAGCAACGGGTAAAGATAGCATTTTCAGTTCAGAAGGAGATCCCAAAGTCGCTATCGGAACAGCTTTTACACCTAATGCAGCTAGACGAAGGGCATCTAAAGCTCCCTCCACAATTATAACACTTTGCGTAGGCGTTATAAGATGACACCCGAACATTAAAGTCTTAGTCCCGAAATTAACATTAGAATTAACCATTTCTGGAGTTATACGGAAAAATCTCTTTTCATCTACCAGTCTAACCCACAGATCATAAACACGACTATCAAATCCGATTATCGGAAATATCACCCCCACACCACTATCATTGCTATATAAGCGTAATCTATACTTAGCAACAACGCCTTTGCTTATCTTCCTATCATCAACAAGCCACGAAATCACTTTTCTGCTTTCGGCACTATCAATTGTCAAAAGCTCAGGAAACCTTTCTAAGACAGAATTCGGAACAGGTGTAGATACTTCAGAAAGCGCTCTATATTTAACCGCACAAACATTATCAATTTTCTTAGCTATCGGTATAATAAGTTTCTTTTGCTTCGCACTAGCCTCATCCGCACTATCACTATTTTCCGCTTCGTCAGAAAAAATATCCATAGCAATGTCTTGTGCACAATAATCATACCTCCCGCTAATTTGAGCTAGTTTAGCAGGAAGGTCATATAATCGACCAGAAACTTCGCAACCAAAACAATGATAAACCAAATTCCCATCTTTAGTTAAAGAAACCTTAAAAGAAGGATTTAAATCTATCCCATTAGAATGCTTATATTTGGCAAAAGGACATTCTGACGTAAGAATATTTACACTACTTCGATTCGAAAATTCTGTGGGTGCGACATTTTCAACCTTCCACCTAGTAATCCCCAGCGATTTTAACAACTTTACAGCTTTTTCTACGGCACTAGAATTCATGACGATCCCTACCTATATTACAGTGATGCGACTGAAATCATCTATTTCTTTTCTAAGAACACCTTTTTCTTCCAAAACCATTTCTCCAAAAGCTGCTATTGCTTTTGTTACAGATACAGATACCAGCTCCCAAAACAAATCTTCAGCCTTTGCTTTTTGAGCAAACTTAAAAAACTCACGAGCATTGATAACTCGACGAACAGTAGGATTAAACTCTACACCACGCCCGCTGGCGGTTTTATATTCATGAATAGAACGTTCCTTCGCCCAATCCTTTAATTCTTTTTCTAAGACTTTTAGCTTCTTTTCCAAAGGCTTCAATTCCCTGTTCAGCTTAAGTTTCTTTTCGTCGTAGCGTTCTTTCAATACTACATATTCCCTGACTTTTTCTTCAAATTCTTCAGTAGCTTTGCTAACAACCTGATCTTCTGGGGAAACTGTTGTTTTGTGTTCTTCCAGCAAAAGTCGCATTTTTACCCTCCTTGTGCAAACGTTTGCACTAATCAAAGTAAGCCATCAAGCTCACTACCACTATCACTTTCAAAAGAATTAGAACCAAACTCAGAAATCAACCCTTTAGCAGGGTCGTAAACAATCAAAAATTCAGTGCCTTCACCTCCGTCCCTACCTTTCAAAACCTTCAAACGTCTCAACAGCTTAGCTGGATAAGATAAATCACCTACTTCAGTAGCATCAACTGCTTCAAAACTTAACAAAACAGACGCTATTCGAGGTATTTCCATAGTATAACCAACACCTTCAGCACCATATTTTTTACCTTTTTTAGAATACTGAGTAGTGCAAATAATAGGAATCCCAGCGTCCATAGCAGTCTGTTTAAGCGTTTGAATAGTAGTAAGAACTCTTTCCCATAAAGGAGTATTAGATGACACGTTAGGTGATCTCACCATATATACTCCATCAACGACTACCAAAGACGGCTTAAAAGCATCTATGGCAGATATTATAGAAGTAACAGCCACAGAAGACTTACCTTCGAGTATTACAAATTCAGAAGGAACAGATTTCAAATGATCAGCAGCTTTTTCTAGTTTTTCCACACCAAAAGTGCTGATTTCTTTTTCTTTTATCCACCTCGGATTTATACCAGCATGTAACCCTAGCAACCTAGAGGTAACGTGCTTATTATTCATTTCTGTCGTAACAAAAACAATGTCTTTTCCACTTAGAAAATTTCGCCTAGCTATTTCAGTAACAAGAAAGGTTTTACCTACACCTGTTTCTCCAACAATTACACCAAGATCCCCTGGGAAAAGCCTACCAACAGCATCATCTATCTGGGAAAACCCAAAGCTAATTTCTTCTCCAATACCAGAATCTTCATCATCGATCAATGGATTCGCTTTCAATTCGTTCAAAACCGCAGTTAGAGAATCTACCAGGGAAACTATCTCCTCATTATGAGGCAATTTAGCTGCAAATTTAGCGGCTATTGTCTCCAATTCAGAAAACAGCTTGGATACAGATTTTTGATAGGATTCCGCCGATACATCAAATTCAAATACAGCTTTTTTGAAATCATCTAGCCTTTCAAGAACTTCCTCCTTCAAAAAAGCAGCTGAAATTTCGGAAATATAGTTATCAAACATCTCATCCGAAACCACCGGACTAATCTGCAACCAAAGCAAATCCTTATCGTCTAAACCGATATCTCTAACATAGAGGTCTTCTATCGGAATGAGAAGACCTGTGCTTCTGTAATAATCAAAAATCGCCTCAAATACCTTTCCAAACTTGTGCGAATCTTCATCAGTCAAAAATCTAGCTATACAGCCGTCATCCTCCGATAAAACCTTATCTAGCCTTTCTTTCGACTTTTTCAAATCTTCTGCACGGTATAAAGCAACCAAAATACTACGGCAAAAATTATTCACAGATTTCCTCCTCTCCAGAAGAAAACAAGAACTCAGGTGCTAACCAACCACAATCAACAGGTGATTCGGCAAAAGGAACAACACTAGGTGATACGCATAAAGTAACGGACTTTTTCACAAATTGAAGTACAGACGAATCTTCGCTCAATCCTGTATCTCTAATCAAAGCAGAAGAAAAAAAGGCTTCCCTTATAGACTTCGAATCCGACGCAGACTTCATTTCGCCATTATCTGCATAGACATCCGCAAGAATTGTAATGTTTTCTTGGAGTAACCTCTTGCGCATAAAAGACACCATCTTGGTGCTATTACGACTATCAAATAACCCGCAGGAAAACGGGTAAGCAACAATCAACATAGCCGTCTTGCAAAAAACGTCATGATAGTCACTAGTTTCGTGCTTGAATTCATAAAGCAAATCTTCCGCTGTTACCATTCTCGGAGGCAATAATGTAGTACATCCATAAGTCAAACCAAACCCATGGAAGAAACTAACCATCTCCATATCGTCTGCAAACAACATAAGGAAAAACTTATCACGAAGCATACCGTTCTGAAGCAAACCTATGGTAGAAAGAACTTCCTTTTCTTTCTCGCTCCCCACAATAGACCTCAAACTACGAACAATTACTGGGTATTTCGCCTTAAACCAAGCTGAGGCCAAAATGGGCTTAGCTGACATCAAGCAATAATGGTCTTCAAAGTTCAAATCTCTAAAGGAATTAACTATAAGAAAACCTCTCTTGGATAGAGAATCTTCCATTTTTTCACAGAAATCAACATCTTTGGGAAGTCTAATCCAAGCGTGATTTGGTGGAGGAAACCTAAAATATTCCAATAACACGTTAGCAACTTCTTTTGTACCCATCTTACTTACTTCAACCTGCGAACCATTCCTAACTCTTTTCAACTTTTCCATTACAGACATCTCTTGTCTCCTTCTTTTTGAGTTAGAAATCAAGGTCAAACCCAGCGCAACGTCTATTCATTTCTACTCTAGCCCGCAAACTATTATTAAATTTTAATCTTTCCGTTAGTGGTATCTTTTCTTTTGGTTTCTGCGCTTTCTTCTCTTTTTCTTCCCTCTTCTCTCTTTCAACATAAGCCAAAATTTCATCCACAATTTTCCACCGGACTAAATAAAAATGGTCAAAAGAAAACCTGTATGGAAGTTTCATCTTATACGGATACTCTTTGCCTTGCTTATTTACTAGTAAGCAGGTGAATTCTCTACCGCCTACCACTCGACGCCAATGCTTAACTATGTCCCGAAGTAACTGCTTAGTTTCGTTATAAGAATAACCCCTATCAAGGCATTCGTCAGTAAACTTGGTAAGCAATTTACCTACTTTCCCGTTTGGGAGTTTGCGACTTAAACCAGGGTGGTCATATTCCTCCTGAGCAGCGAGATATAACTCCCTCCATGCTTCTGGAGCTGTTACTTTGTCAGGATTGTCTCTATATTCACGCTTTTTTTCGTCTTTTATTTTTTTCTCCAATTCCTTTACAACAGCATATTTTTCCTTGACAGAAGAAACAACATCTTGTATAGTACACTTGTTATTTTTAGTAAACTTTCGTTTCTTTGGAGTTGTTTTCTGGGAATCCTGCGGGATTCCCTCTTTTATATTGGCTTCACGAAAAGATTCATAGTCGTTGTACCACCGCATAAGAACCCTCCTCTTCTGATCAAGGAATTTAATCGTAGTACCTAGCAGCTTCATAGTAGCATCATCCTGAAGCAGCTTCTTACTAACATACTGCCACAGTTTAATAAAATTCGCCGATAACAGCAACGGGCGTCTTCGTTCCTTTTTCGTAAAAACCCAACCGTCTTTTTCCAAGAAATTTATTAGCCTCAATAGATGACGGCGGGAAGTACCGACAGTGGATGCTACTGCATCAAGATCCGGATGGAAAAACGGGGAAGCTGATGCGCTTACTTGTTCTTTGGTCAATATTTTTAGTACTTGAAACGCCTTCTTCCTAAGAAGAACTTTGGAAACATTTCTCCACAGAAGATCGTCAGTCATGACTGGGAAAATCCTAGCATAAGCACTTCGCACATTCATCTTTAACCTCCACGAAAAATTTCGCCATCCCTACGGATAGCAAGCAAATTATAGCATAAATTTCAGCCGAGTGTCAACCAAAAAGCATTTTTCCAACAATTTTCACGAAAATTTTAACCCGAGAGTAAACCGAGGTCAAGGCACATTTGAAAAATTTTGCTTTTCGGGATTAACAGCCTAGCCAGCAGTGAAAGCAAGCTCGGCGGGCTTCCGAACGAGCCGCTGGCGAGCGGCGAAATTTTTTCTTTTTTCTTTTCCCTAATCTCGCTTAATTTGATCTTCCTGTCTTTTCTCTTCCCGAATGTATTTGTTTGTTTGTTTCTCCTCCAAATGCGGCACACGAAGTGTGCCGCAAGGGGTGGTGGTCGGGGTTTAGGGTGGTTTTCGTTAACAGCATTCCCCACAAAGTCTTCTAGCA
>Ga0190314_1000033_pt1 | contig 60656 bp, 61 predicted proteins | sample 4870071112_MG_FD_165055 | JGI IMG/M metagenome (GOLD analysis project Ga0190314, IMG submission 165055) | Hydrothermal vent sediment bacterial communities from Southern Trench, Guaymas Basin, Mexico - 4870-07-11-12_MG | ecosystem: Environmental > Aquatic > Marine > Hydrothermal vents > Sediment ...
AGTATGCGTTAAAGAAGGATATTCCGGTGCTGATATTTATTGGTAGAAAAGAATTAGAAAGGAAAATCGTTACTATATATGATAGACGCAATGAAGAGAGAAAGGAGATCCCTCTTTCCGATCTCATAAATTATTTAAATCGACTCTTGCGTGGATGAGTCATGATCCTAGGAAAATTTAGCCAGGAGAGGATAAGGAAAATAAGTGAACGTCTTCTAGATACTAACTGTGCAAGAATTGCCGTACTATGGGAAGAAATAGGGGGAGGAAAAGTTCGATGCTTAGTATGTGAGCGACGATGCGTAATACCCCCGGGCATGCGAGGAATGTGCGGTGCCCGATATAATCATGGTGGAGAATTGTATGTACTTACCTATGGTAATATAAGCTCTATAAGTAACAATCCAATGGCAAAGAAACCTTTCTTTAATTTCTATCCAGATAAATACGCTATAACTGTTGGTTCTTGGGGATGTAATTTTACTTGTCCATGGTGTCAGAATTGGGAAATATCGAAACTTTGGGTCACCAAATGCAATTATGTATCTTCCCATCAGCTAATTAGCATCGCTAAACGCTATGGTTCAGCAGGCACTAGTTTCTCCTTTAATGAACCCTCAGTAACATTGCTAGAGTACTCACTCGATGTTATGCGGCTCGCTAAGAAAGAAAAAATGTTCAATACATATGTTAGTAATGGATTCATGACCCTTGAGGCACTGGAACTCTTGGTAAAAAATGGACTTGACGCCATTAACATTGATATAAAGGGCTGCAAAGGAATTATCGAACGCTGGATTGGAGCTGACGTGGAATATGTGTGGCGAAATGCTCGAGAGTTCAAGAAAAGAGGCGTTCATGTGGAAATAACTACTCTCGTAATACCAAAAGTTAATGATGATGAAAAGTGTTTAAGATCGATCGCTAGAAGAATTAGAGACGAGCTGGGACCAGAAACACCTTGGCATGTAACAAGATACTTTGCGGAATATCGGGCTTTAGAGTATAATCTTCCCCCAGCTACTCCTATCGAAACGATTGAAAAAGCTCGAAAAATAGGTGTGGAGGAAGGACTAAAATACGTATACGTAGGTAATATTCCCAATCATCCATGGGAAAATACATATTGTCCAGAATGTGGAGAACTAATTATTAGACGTGGGTATAGCTTCTATGACCCATGGCGAGTAGAAGTACTTATTAATGAACCAGTATGCCCCAAATGTGGAGCTAAGTTAGATATTGTGCTTGAGAAGGGGCAGTAATATCTGTCAAACTTGGCAGGGTATTTTTCTCTCCATATAACTTATGTAAAGAATTCTAATAATCCTCCCTTACCAAGCTTCTTTAATAATTCCTCAGTCGGTGATGGTTTTAATTCAAAAATCTTAGCAAGTTTATCTTTTTGTGCAACAACATTTTCTACGCGTGCTTGATCCAGAGTAAAGTTCTTGAGATCACGGATATCTACCGGTACAGATACTAATCCCGTTTTATAATGCATAGAATAAGGCGCCCTTACATCTCCTTCTGGTTTCAGTGAAGACCAATCTAGGAGAATTCTTCTCCTCCTTAACTCCTTCTTTGCAACGGTTGATGTAGTTATGGGTATATCAAATATATCGCCGAAGTCGCTTCTTAATTCATTATATTTGCCCTCAAGTCTTTTTTCTACAGAATCTTGAATTATCTCTACGGCTTTACGATAGTCCTCAAAAGAGCCTATTGGCTTATCCAAGCTTAACCAAATCTGAAAGCCTCTTGATCCACTAAACTTCACGCAAGGGTACATACCCAGCTCTTCCTTAATTGTATCATAAACTTCCTTCGTTATTTCCTTGATGAACCGAAAACCTATTTCACCAACATTTTTGATATCCTCACCTGCATCAATGTCGATTATTAACCAGTCTGGGTAATTCTTGCCCAATCTATGTACGTATGGAATATAGTCGATTGCATGTGCATTAACATACCTCATTAAGTCATCAAAGCTATTTATGAAATTATATCTCTTTGGCTTAAGCTTAGCATAGCGCGAAAAAATCGGTTTTACATTCCTTATTGGGTCTTTATCATCTGAGAAAACTTTAACAACCGTGATTGGACGATTCCTAAGAAATGGTAGAATCATATCTGCTATTTTCGGATAATAGAAACGTGCTAGGAATACAAGACGATAACTTAAGTTCATCTCTGGGTCATAAGCTAACCTCCAAGCCTCTTTCCTACCCTCTTCTGTCACTTTATACATTCCACTTACTCGCTCAGCTAACCCCATATTCAAAAGCTCTTCTAACGCATCTATAACCTCTTTTTTTGATGCACCACAATCTCTTGAAACTTTCTCATAGATATGAGAAAACTCGACTAATTTCCCAGGCGGCTTGATGGCCAATAATAAGAGAACTCTATCCGTTACTCTTTTATCATTAATTGGTTTCATACCCATCTACCATAAATGTTTCTTTTGTATTAACTAGATTAAAAGATCGTTTTGACACTTAATAGTATACACTCCTTGATGAATATTATTGATGAACTAGAACCATAATGAGAAAAATGGGAAGATTCTCTAAGAAAAGTAAAAGTGAGAAAGTGACTATAATAAGATTAGAAAATTAGTCGTGAAGAAGGGATAGTAAATTCTTACTCTATTGAGAAGGCAAAAACTCCTGCATGAATAATTTTCAGTTTTTTAGCCACTAAGGATTTTTCAGGGTTTATTATCAATACTACATCATCAAATTCTTTCGAAAAACGTGTAGAACCACAATAAGGACATACATACGTATCTCTTCTCTTTTCTTTCTTTTCACGCTCTAATTCACTCTTAGGATACACTCTTCTACAACTTATACAAACTAGATAACTACCAACTCTTTTGACCATTTTCCTTCACCACATCATTTAATGTTGAGTATTTTTAATTCTCCATCCCTATATTCCGCTATTTTACCATTGACTCTATTGAAAACGTAATTCAATACAGAGAAAATACTTAATAATTTGTTATTAAAGAAAAACCTATAACCTTCTGGAAAATAGGTATGAGCCCTAATAATAACATTAATGTTGTTCTTCTCGGTGAACTTATTAAAAACTTCCCATCCGAATAGATAGCAGCCAGGCCCTCTTGGACTAGGAGCATAAGTCTCTATTCGATCATCAGGATCATTCCATAAAATCTGGAAAAGGAATTTATTTCCTTCACCCCGCAGATCATTCTTGGGCAGAGACTTTAGCTCACTTATTTCTGGAGACTCAATTGGTATTCCCCCATGCAATGCTAGAATTTCTCCATTATTTATTAATACTGCAATAGGCATTTTCGCGAATACCTCGTTGCACCGTATATATATCTTATCGGCACTTGACTTAAATTTACTAAAAACCTCGTTCTTGAAACCATAATACGAGTTAGTTGATATTGTTTCATGATTGCCTCTTAGAAGGATGACCTTTCGTGGACTTCTTCTCTTCATCTCAAAGAGAACTTGTAATATTTCTATGGAGTAATCTCCCCGATCAACATAATCACCCAAAAAGATTACTGTACCATCATATTCTCTCACAAAACGTATAATTTCCCGCGCAGCTTCCCAATCTCCATGAAGATCGCCGATAAAGAGTACTCTTTCATCAAAAACCTCTAAGACAGGCGGTTCTGTCTCGAAGAGCTCCTCCACTTCGGCTAGAAGTGTTAGGAAACTATTTGCATCAATCCAATTTAACATTTTAATTCACTACATTAGTATTATTTGTGTAGTGAAAATTTGTCGTGCATAGATGTCTTAAAGATTTTATAACTCCTCCGGCTTCTCACTCTAGTCCCAATTTTTTTATTAAGTATAAATTAGTGCATTTGAATAAGATAATGAATGGAAATCCTATAAGAAAATGCTTTGTGGTCACCAAAGGAGAGGATGATATTATATGACTTCTGATGAAGAAGAACTGCTCGAAACTCTTCTATCTAAACATCTGGAAACCGCCCTCCAGATATATGCTAGACAAATCGCAGAAGACGTTCGTTCGGAGTTATTAGCGAAGGAAAATGTGCTTCTCAGAAATATTGATGCTGCCCTGATTACAATGCTCTCCCGTAAACTCCTATACGCAATGATTAATTCCATTAAGGAGGCAATCGAGAATTCCTTAAGAAGAAGAATCCACGTTATAGAATCAAAGCTTCGGGAAATAATAAGAGACGAGCTCAGAAAAATGGCTCGCGAATCCATTACTAAAAGTGCTATTGCAAGGCAACGTACTCCATCACTTAAGAAGGAAGAAGAGGAATTGCTAAAAGAGCTCAGAGAATGCCGGGTTAAATTATCCAATTTAAGTGATAGATTAGGAAAATTCTTTAACCTTGTTATTAAATTCGAACCGCGTTTTCACGCATTACCCCTCATAGAACAAGCTGGTGAAATGGACATCGATGAATTAGCGCGAATGCTACGAATGCCGAGAGATAAGATTCTAGAGTTTCTAAAAATAACATCAGCAGCTGGAATAACTTATATGAAGGGTAATAAAGTCTTCTTAGTAACTCCGATATTCAAAATTAAGAAGAGTAAAAGTTAAAATTGAGGGATTTGGATTACGTGTTTTCACTTAAGATAAATATTCTCAAATCTAATCATGTTGAATTAAGGAATAATCATTTCTCATCATACGCCTTATTTCCTAAAATCATAAAGCATACATCAGCAGGAATCCTCTCCTCAACACCAATTCCTCAGGACTTTGTTACGTATTATGAGATACGTCTTATCATCCCGTTATGGAATTCTCTTGGGCAATTCAATCCTCGCTGTTATGTTTAGTACGTTAATGTTTTTGTTTTTCTCCTAATATTTTACAATTCCCTTCCAACCGAGATGCTTTAGAAGATCCCCCACATAAATCCATTTATGTTTTAATCTCTTAGTAGCATCAATTTCCTCGAAACGTAAGGGCTTAAGATTCCTATATTCTGGAGGCACTCCAAGGTATACTCTTAATCTCTTGTAGGCTTCTCTACCCCTAGGTTTTTTCCATGGGAGCATTCCTCTAATTGTTCTTTTTACAAATAGATCCGGTCTGGAATAATGAAATGGTCCTCTTCGCGGGTTTGTTCTTGAGTGGATATCCCATATGTCTTTGTATTTATCAATAACATATTTTGGATCTCCAGAGATTACGGCCTTTTCCGCATTAATAATGACTACTCTTTGGCCCTCAAGCAACATTTTTGCTACTCTTGCCCCCAGTCTGCCAAGAATCATATTTGTGGCATCAATCAGGATAAAATCTGGTCTCTTTTCTTTTCGCTCTTCGCTTTCATTCATGATTAATACCCTCCGATACAGCCTCAAAAATCAGCTCATATTATTATCTTCACGTTTGATCCAGTAGGATTCTCCTTTAATAAATCTTCTATCGTCAGAACGCGTCCTCCAGTTTTAACTATTTTCTGACGAGCATTCTCTGAAAAGGCAAATGCCGCAATAGTTAATGGGTGGTCTAATTCCCCACCACCAAGAACTTTACCCGGTACTACCACAGTTTCGCCCTCTTTCGTTAACCTATTAATTTTTGATAGATTAACGGTTACTCTTTTCCTTCTCGGTCGCTCTAAAATATCCGCTACAGCGCTCCAGACCCTGACTTTATGCTCTCTAGCTATTTTCCTTAATGTCCTAATTAAGGCATGAAGATAAACATTAGTTGATTTTGTCTTTGTAGTCATGGCTTTAAGCCTCTCTCTATTCTTTCCTTCTCAATAGCAAATAGTTATTTGTAATAGCTCCATAAACTATGCATGGAAAATTTAACTTTAACTATGTACAAGCTACTTTAAGATATCTTGTCTAATTTCTTCTTCCTTCACTCTTCTTAACTAAGTAGAAAAGCTCCTCTAAATCACTGTCTTCTGGATTTAAGTCTCTTATTTTAAATATTATCCCTTTTGCACGCTTTAAGTCTCCCAGCAAAATCAAAGTTCTCGCTTTTTCGATTAACAATTCATAATCCTCATAATCGTCTTTTTCGAGTGTTAATCTTATGGCTTCATCGATCGCTCTTAATGCCTCCTCATATTTTTTCAAATCCCTCATAATATAATGCTTAAGAATCCAAGCTTCCACAAACTCATTATTAAGTTCTAGCGCCTTATTAATAGCATTTAATGCTGAGTTATTATCTCCTTTTTTCCTTTCAATCAGCGCTTTTAAAAACCATGCTTTAGGATCATTCTTCTTATTTTTCATAACATCGTTTAATATGCTCTCAGCTTGGCGAATTTTTCCTAAGAAGAAAAGATTTATTGCCCTTTCAATAATATCCATATTGTCCCCCACAGAGAAATGACATAACTAATGGGGTGTATTAATGAGAACTCTAAAACTTTACTTCTTGACGAATAATAAGCATAAATACTCTGAAATTCTTGACATTTTTAAGAGGGTAAAAACACAAATCAGAATAGAAATGTATTCTTATCCGAATACAAAGCTAGAAATTCAAGCTGAGAATTTAGAAGAAATTGTTAAGTTCGCTGTAAAGTACGCGCGAAGGAAAGGACTCGACAATTTCTTCATAGAAGATTCTGGTCTATTTATTGAGTCGCTCAAAGGATTTCCAGGCCCATTCTCAAGTTATGTTTTTAAGACAATAGGAATCCCTGGCATTCTCAGACTCTTGGAGAATGAGACAAACAGAAAAGCTTTTTTTAAGTCAGTTATAGGGCTTTGCTTAAATGGAAAAACATACATTTTTACTGGGGTAGTAAAGGGGAGAATATCTGAGATTCCGAGAGGCAAGTATGGTTTTGGATTTGACCCGATTTTTATCCCAAATGGTTTCTCAAAAACATTTGCTGAAATGACACTAAAAGAAAAGAATACTGTTTCTCATAGAAGTAGAGCTGCCAAAAAGATGTTAAATTTTCTTCAAAATTTCCTAAGAGGTGATGTCATGGAAGAGAATAAAAATACGTTTTAAAGATTAAATCTCACTAAATCATCACTTTTTACGCCGCCGTCTTCTTCTAATTTTTTCTTCCCTTATTATGGTGGGCTCATAAGTGAGATAATGATATATCAGTAGAGTAATTATGATTAGTATTCCCAGCAGATACAAGGTGAGCTCTAAATAATAAGTTGCTGTGGCTGCTGCCTGCATTCTAACTAACCTCCTCCTCTTCTACCTCAATAATGCCTAGCAATTTACTAATAGCCGCCTCGATAGTTTTCACTCTCGGAACTAATGGAAGTACAAAAATTCTCTTCTCACCTGGGAAATATAATGTGAGAGTGCCGCTTCCAAAAAGGATATATTCAAAAATATCCTTTATTTCCACACCATATCTCATGCCATGGGTGGGATATCTCTCTCTTTTACCAAACAATCCCGTTCTATGAGTAACTTGATTAGGTTCGATTATCCAGTAGTCCCAACGCTTAGAGAGCCACGACAGAAAGCATACTATGATTATTATAGTGGCAAAACCATAATATGCTTGGGTGGACAAGACAATATTCAGAGACTCTATAAGGTTAATGAGGGGAGCACTCGGAACTATATTATACTGTGATATAATGATGTAAAGCAATACTACTATGATGCCTAAAGATATTAGTCCAAATGTTTTAGATTCGGTGAATTCGAATGCTGTTACTAAGATATTAAAGAAGAGTATTACTAGGAAAACGGTTCCTAGGAAGTTCTCGATGTGTGTTGGTAAATACTGCTGTATTAGGCCTATTATGAGGGCTACTATGGCTGAGGGTAATAATGTGATAATCTTTGAATACGATCTTATCACTATTTTCTCTAATTCCTTGTGACTCAAAACTTATACACCTCATCTATAGTATATTCCTTCCTAGCGAAATGACTAACTGTCCTAATATCTCTTGTGTCGCTTAGTACATATTTATAATTTCCCAAGACCGTTCTGAAAATCTAAAGAAAATTATTGGAGGTGTCGAAGTGTCATCTAAAACGTGTCTTAAGGCGATGATTCTCCTAATTCTCATATTACTTTATCTACCTTCGCTCGCAACTCATATACTTAAGGTATGTACGCAAGAGGAACGTAAATTCGTCATTACGTCTGTAAAACCATTAAAAGAAAGTTACAGGCAGGACGAAGATCTCATAATACTAGCCGTGATTAGAAATAATAGATCAACAGCAACCCTAAAGCTTAAAGAATTTAATGTAACAATAATGAGGTATGAAGCTGGTGGAAGGAGGCAAACTCTTTTCTTCACCGTAACCATTGATCTGGATGATTATGCTATAGAGGGAAATGCCAGTTATACGGTCTTTGTAAGAACTCCACTCAGAAACTTCCCCCCCGGAAAGTATAATGTAACAGCCTTCTTCAGAGTATACTACCGTCCTGAACTTTATTTTGAAGTATATGCAATAAAAGGCCATGATATACGCGTTTTACCGAGTCTCGAAATCCCGCCTTCTGCGCTACTTGTAATGGGCATAATGATGAGCATCATAATCGTTTACATCGGTTATGGGATCACTGGGCGTTTTAAGAAGTAAGTCTTTTCTTTAGCGCATCTTTACTGGGCGATATCAAAACTTCAATCTCTCCATTTTTTCTGATAATTACCGCAGGTAATGCACTAATGCGATACTTCTCAACATATTCTGGATTCTCAAAGACATCTAGGAAAATTAATTTATCTTCTGATAATCCACACTCTCTCACTGTTTCTTCTAAAATTTTCCAGAAAAAATCACATACGGCAGAATCTCGCACACAAATGTATAAAATTTTTATATCCACCGTCAAGAATCCTCCGAGAAGCTATTACGAGATCAAAAAAGTGTAAAATCAGCCTTTTTTACTATTACATGGGCCCCCTAAGCAACTACCTCTCTTTATCTTTGTTGTACTCTAATTTCAATCCAAGTATTTCTCGGTACTGGAACAGCTAATATATAGGTCAGATCACGAGATGTTAGTTCTGCAACTATTAGTCTTTTATGTATCGCTAGTTCATAGAAATCGTATGTGGGGGTACCTTCACCACAAGGCGATTTTCTCACTGATAAATATAGTCTCTTGGTAGGCAGTCTTATAGGTCCAGAAGTTTTTGCACCTCTATTCCTTAAGATCGCTGCTAAGCTTTGTGTATATTCTTCGAGTACTCTATGGTCGATTCCAGCAACCTTCAAATAGAACTTCATTCTTCTTACTCTAGGAACTGCTCTCCTAGGTCCCCGTCTGGTTAATTTTCGTATTTTTTGCTGAACCTGCTTAGAACTTTGTTCTGTCATATTACCCTTCACCATGAACAACTTAATGTGATGTTATGTGATAAGAGAAAAAATTATTAAACTTTATTCTTTTAGAAATTCTTCAAGAGCTTCCAATTCTCCCTCCTCCAGTTCGATTTCTTCGCTTTTTAGAAGCTCCTCTTTAGGAATTCTTGAAAGCTTTAAAGTCGCTGTATCACGCCAATAACCAACGAGCATACCTACTAATCCGCTTAGCAATGAAACAGTTAAAGCTAAGGTGACAATCACCAGCAAGTCTATTTCAGAATATGAAAGAGCCAAGACTGTTAAAGAACAAATGAAGCTGCTTATGAAGCCTCCAGTACTATTAGTTGCTGATATTCCGCATATAATTCCAGTTAGGATACCGAAAATTGTGACAAATGCGAAGGCGTATGTAACAGGATTTATCATTAATAATGCGCTCAAAATTTCTATAAATAGAAATCTAAGCATATAATACAAAGCAAATGTTAATGGCAAGCTGATTAGGAGAGAGAAGATAGTTGCTGAAAAAAGAGAGGATCTTATATTTGGTAAGATCCTTGTGTGTTTTCTTAAGATCTCTTCTATCACATCCTTGAATCTATCCTTTAATTCATCAGTAACCATTATTAACCCTTCTTCTAATTGCGCCTCCTCAATTTCATTAACCAGCTTTTCCGCAAGACTCCTAAGAACGTTATTCGTTGCTCGTTGATGATCTTCAATATCGGATACGGCGGCTATCCAGAAAACCTTATCTCTAATTTTAAATGTGAAGAAGGATAATGCAAAATTCTTGAAGTCGATTCTTTGTGGTGCAGCAAAAGTTTCTTGCCCAAAATTAAGTAGAGCAGAAACGAAACTAGCTACCAAGTTTTCATCTTTCCCCTTAAAAATTTGTGACGAAATTTCCTCCGATTTCCAGACATATATGGGAGTACCCGAGGAATCTAGTAAAAAAACCGCATGTAACATTTAACCACAAACCCTCCGCTAATTATTATTTTAACTGGTATGCCGATTATTATCTTATATAAACACTCATTAATCCCATATCACGGGTTAGTTAATGTAATGAAAAACACTCATCAGAGTATTAAAATGTCATTAGGGAATTTTATGCTAAAAAAAGAAAAGGTGACGCTTCCTTTATACCTATGATTAATAGAAATGCCCAGAGATGGGTAGGATGAAAGAATTATTAGAATACGTGGAATTAACTCGGAATAGAGTTTTAGAAATTAGTAAGAGAATTGAAGAAGCAAGGAATAGCTTAGAAGAGATCGAGAGAGATTACGAGAATTCGCTTGATATAGATAAGCTTAATGAAGTAGTCTCGAAACTAGATCTCCTTCAGGAAAAACTAGAAAAAATTAAAGAGTTATTGAAAAAATCAGACGAATATCTTCTTGAAATAGAGATTAGCAGAGATCATTCAGAAATATTGGAAGAAATAAATGAGAACCTAGTAATATTGTTAAGAAGCATCGAAAATGAATCAGAAAATATCGAAAGCGATCTTGATGAAATATTAAACGAAATAGAGGAACTCAAAGAGGAAGTAGAGTAAATTAATGAACTCTTTTAATTTGGTTTGTCAAAAATTAGATCAATTAAAAATTTCCCGAGAATGGAATTCTCCTCTCTAATCTATTATCGATATATCTTCAGTTATGTTTCTAATAAGTTTGAGAGTATTTTAGGGGTAAGGGTAAAGAGTTAAGCGATAATACAACGATCTATGTCTTCCTATCACATGTTTTTTTATAGTAAGTTTCAACGGTTGAGACAGCTCATTATTCTGGTGGGTTTGAATCATGGATAGGACCAGCCTTATCGCGGAGATTATGACAGTCATCTACGCTGCATTCCAGCTAGGAATAGAGCTGAATAGGAGAAAATTAGCAACAGTTTTGGTTCTGGTTAAATATCTCTTAGGAGAGAGAGAAATTAGCGAATCACTTGAAATTTTACGAATATACAACGATGGACTAGAATCAGCGAGTATTAATAATGCCATAGGACTTCTAATCGACATGGGAGATTTACGTGAAAAACCTAATGGAAATTTAGTACTGACCGAAAGAGGCAAGCTCGTGATGTCTCATGTACTAAGCTCTAAGAGAAGAATAAAAATGTGGAAAGTTGCGCGAGCAATTTTAAAATACAATACTAAATCTTTAGTTTCCTTCGCTGTATACGTTCTCTTATCGGAGGATAGCAGAGAAGAAAATGAAAATGCATTATCAAAATGTATTATCAGAGAATATGATGAGGTACCTATCTAGAGAAAAAAGTTCATTAGACTGACACTAAAGCAGAGATAGAAAATAGTAATGTGGTGCCGGGGGCGGGATTTGAACCCGCGAGGCGTAATCGCCACCGGATCTCAAGTCTCGCCATCAGATCTACCGGCGCCCTAGTCCGGACTAGGCGACCCCGGCGATAGGCTACGGCATATCATATTTATTGCTCCTAAAATTTACCTAAAACTAAAACTAATGACTTATAAAATTTGGCCCCCTAGGTGAATTTATTAAAGAATTATTCAAAGATTGTATTGATAATCAGCTCAATTCTTCTTCCACAATCTTTTATCATGTATACTCGGCGGATATATTCTCCTTCTCTTTTTTGGCAATGATTTCCTCCGATGTCTCAGCTAATAGCTTACTGTCCACATCAATCATGGAGCTTAATATGAATAGGAACCATGCCTTGTCTTTAAGGGAGAAAACATGTAATCTATGCGCTAAAACAAGATAGTATACTCGTATACCATTCTTATTACTTGCCCCCGAGCCTTTGCAATACGCTCTATGAAGAACTTCGATATCCGCACCTATGATTTCAGCTATCTTGCTCATTATTTCAGGAATCGATTCGCTAGAATCTATTGGGATCCTCCGTGAAATATTTATCATTAAAGCTCGATTCTGATCATTTGGATGGGACTGAACATTTATTAAGATAGGAGGCAAATGCAGATATCGTGGAGGCAGAATAATGAACCGACCGACATCCTGCCTTAGAACATATCTCTTATAATTTTCCTTAAAAATCGCCTTAAGAATACTTTCTATTTCATTCCCTACCTCCCTGACGCTAGGAAACTCCTCTATATCCAGTTTTTCCATCCTACCTTTTTCTCCAACTTTAGTATCCCCCAAAACGCTCACCATTAATTCAAAGTAGAGTATGTATATAGTGTTAAAATTATTTGCAACGTGAACATTTTTCATGAATATTAACAGGTGGTTAACATGGCTCATGAAAGAAAAGGTCGCCCATTAACAGAGGTCGAGACTAAATCCCTTCTAGAGCAATATGGTATTCCATTCCCTAAGAGGGCTATAGCTAAGACAAGAGAAGAGGCTATTAAGAAATCCCGCGAAATAGGCTTTCCTATTGTAATGAAAATTCTGAGCCCAGACATTATTCATAAAACAGACGTAGGAGGAGTCATTTTGGATATTAAGAATGAAGAGGAAGTAGGCAAAGCGTGGGATCAAATGATGCAAAGCGTTAAGCAAAAAGCTCCCTCTGCACGCATCGAAGGTGTACTACTGGAAGAAATGATAAAAGGCGGATACGAGGTTATAATTGGTGGACTCCGTGACCCCGTCTTTGGTCCAGTAGTCATGTTTGGAGGGTTAGGAGGCATCTATGTAGAGCTCTTTGAGGATGTTGCCTTCAGATTAGCGCCCGTCGATGAAAGAGAGGCAGAAGAAATGATGAAGGAGACGAAGGGTTATCAAATATTAGCGGGGTACAGGGGAATGGAAAGAGGAGATATAGAGGCACTTAAAAAGCTCATAGTAAAGGTTTCTCAGATAATGAACAAACACGAAGAGATATTAGAACTAGATCTTAACCCAGTACGCGTTTTCCCAAATAGGGTTGTTGTATTAGATGCAAAATGTATAGTTGCTAGGTGAAGTTTTTGAAGTTATCATTTTTCTTCCCATATCTTCTAATATTAATTGCTTGGATATTTTTTGTCCTAGTTTTTCCATTAACGATTAAAATCTGCTTAACAATCAATCTATATCCTAAAATATTGACAAGTTTTTTACGTGTAATTATCCCTGGAATTATTTTCTTAGCATTCCTTTATACGTGGTATACGATTGCGCTGGTCTATGTCAACAAAAAATTGATGGAAAAAGTTAAAAAAACTGAGAGTTAAATTTATAACCTTCCAGGAATGGATTTGTGATATAAAATAATTAGAGATAATCGTAAAAGGATTGCCGGGGTAGCTCAGCTGGTAGAGCGTCCGGCTGTTAACATGCATTCAAATAGAGACTTCTAAGACAGAAACCGGGAGGTCGGCGGTTCGAGTCCGCCCCCCGGCGCCACTTACTTACTTCTCCTCGCCTTTCTCTCCTCGCATAGGCATAGGTAGTACTCTCCTACATTTGGTATTATTCTGATATTATTCTCCTTAATTTTTGCCTCCTCAACTACTCTTAATCATTAATGCTTTATTCCTTAGGTGTAATTCGGAATGCTAGATGTTGATGCAAAGCCAGAGCGAATAAAGCTAGACCGTTTCTCTCGGAACATCTTAAGGGTTCTGGGTGGACGGAGTTTAGCAATCATAGAGTTTAGTGATGAACTTGGACCAATAATTAAGTATTATTATAACCGAAGAAGCAAGTTTATTTCCAAGTTATTAGATAATAGCGCATTCGTTGTAGAATTAGCCATTGTTGGAAAACATGCTAAGGAACTAATTCTGAAGGACGGTACGAGAGTTCTACTGAGGGAGTTTTTAATCCCAATAAATGGTAGGTTAGGATCTAATTATATAGTTGTTGAAATATCTCCTAACGCAAATACTAGTATACTGCAAGCTGTCTTTGACGAACTCTCTAGGATGATTAGCAATTATAAGAAATTTGATCCTTCTCTCATAAATAAAATATTGAAGAAAATTCTTTTAGTCAAGGAGAAAAATAAGATTGATTCATATCCTCACATAAGGATAAGTTAATCTTGATTATAAATTGCCACGGGGCAGATTAAAAATGGCAGATTTATCGCTTGCTGGAATTAGGAGATTGATGTACAAGGCCGGAGCTGAACGGATTAGTAAGGAAGCTGTAGAGACTATGCGGGAAATAGCAGAAGATCTCATTATAAAGATAGCTAAGGTCGCTGTAGAACTTGCCCAACATGCTAAGAGAAGAACCGTTCAAAAAGAAGATGTTAAGAAAGCCGCTACACTTGTTCTTAAGGTATGATTAAGTTCCTAAACTTTTTTATGATGAAGAAACTAAGTGTTGTTTTTTCGTCTTTTAATTATCGTAGCACACTTATTATATACTACTACATCATCTGGGACATTCTCAAATAAGATAGTCCCAGGTCCAATCACAGCTCTTTTACCGACTAAAATTCCTGGCATCGTAGATACTGAAACTCCAAAATTTGCTTTAGCTCCTACTACTACACCCAGTTTTTTCATCCCAGTATTTATCCTCCTGCTCCCTAGATTCACTTTTATTTCACCCCTATCCAGTCTTAAATTTGCCGAGATAAACCCAGCACCTAGGTGTGTATTTTCATCTAGTATTGAATCTCCCAGATATCCAGAATGAGTCTCGATTTTAGGCTGTAATATGCTTCTGGCCACCTCCATATGACAACCTATGACGCACTCTCTTTCTATGAGACTATGTCGTATTAATGTGTGATCACCAATTATCGTATCCTCGCCAATATAAGCAGGCCCCTTTATACTAGCAAAACTCATTATTTTAGCGCCTCTATCAATGTATACTAATCCCTTTATGTTGGCCCATCTGCTGACCTCTGCTTCTGGATGGATATACTTAAAAGCTACTCTCTCAAAGAACTTTTGCAATACCTTCAGGAAGTCCCAAGGATATTTGATCAGGGAATAGTCTTTTTTCTTAATAATTCGAATTTTACCTTCTCTTTCTTTTGTCCTTTTTAACGAACTTTCTGCAATTAAATCTATTTTCATATCCTTCTTGATGATCCAAAGCCCCAAGGGATATTCCTTTTCCTTAGCAGTTAATAATACGTTATTATTTAACATCCTAATTTCTTGCGAGAGAAGCCAGCTCCCTATCAAATCATGTGCCCAAGCCATGATTATTGTATCCGTTGTTGCTTCTGCTAAGCTATATTCAATTATCTGCTGCATTACAACACTTGGATTACCGCTACTTTCAATGGATAATTGTGCAGTTTCTATTCCTAGAGCACTTATTTTTTTACGCGTCTCCAGATCCAATACTTTATTATGCAGGAATATGATGTTATTAATGGCTAGGGACTCTCTAAAATTCTCAACAACATGTTGTATTAAGGGTTTTCCAAATAGCTCAAGAAAAGGAAAACCTTTCCAGTCAAGTGGCCATGGATATATAAGTTCTCCTCCTTCGACATAAATCAAGAATAAATCTAACCTCATTCTTTTTCAACCAACATGTATTTTTGGTTATCCTTAATACATGAGGATCACTTTTGGAGCTCAGTACTCGGAACCCTCATCAGTTTTCAGCGAAGGGGTTTTTCTTCATCGCAAAATAATGCATCATTTCTCCATCATATAAAGTTAAGACTAAAGGAAAATCGGTTAAGCATAGTAAAGATAAAAATCAATAAATGTAAGGAGTAAATGTACTTATTAGGGTAATCCTCATTTCTTTGCGACAAATTTTGACGACCGAGTCGCTCCTTTTCCAGGCGCTGAGTGTTGAACTGGCTTATTCGTAGGCGCGAATTCTCCGAGGTAGTGGAATATCATTGGAGGGGTAATTCGGATAGTTACGAATTCCTTTCCATTGTGAACTGCTATTTTTCTTCCAATCATTTCTGGTAATATTATCATATCTCTGACATGTGTTCTGATAACCTTATTTGGATGCTTTCTTAATTTCTCTAAGAGCTTTCTTTGCTCTGGTGTAAACCCTCTTTTTAAGCTCCTTCTAATACGCGCTGGGGCTATTTCAGCTAATTTATCAAGCGACATCTTCAATAGTTCTTCTAACGTATATCCTCTATAGGTGAATCTCCTCCAAGAGCTTGGTAGCTTGCTCAAATCTATGCTCATTATCATTCCCCATGCAGGAACTCTTATTTGCTTTTTCAAATAATCGCTTAGCGTTCATTTTAAAAGTATTTTCTTCCGATAATTCCTAGATTTGACTTTATTCTAGGTGTTTTTTAATGGTAAATAAAGAGTTAAGAGTTCGAAAGATAAGGAATGGAACTGTTATTGACCATATTCCTGCTGGACGTTCTCTTGCAGTACTTAGGATTTTAGGAATACGAGGTATGGAGGGATTAGTAGTAGCTATAGTAATGAATGTAGAATCCAAAAAATTAGGAAAGAAAGATATTGTAAAAATAGAGGAAAGAATACTTAGTCGAGAGGAAGTTGATAAAATAGCCCTTATAGCTCCGACCGCTACCATAAACATAATAAAGGATTATAAGGTTGTCAAAAAGTATAGAGTTTCTTTACCTAACGAAATAATCGGCTTAATAAAATGTATAAACCCCACGTGCATTTCAAATAAACCAAATGAACCGATACGTCCCATATTTACTGTGATTTCTCGTAATCCGCCAAAGCTTCAGTGTATATACTGTGGAACTTATATCAATTATGATGATATAATCCTGCAACTAGCGGGTAATTTGTAAAAATTTTATAAAACTAATAAAGGTACTGCTCTGTTTCCTCTACAACAATCCTATAAGATATCTCCTCGCCTGCAGGGGTAAGCTCTCTCAGAATTTCATAAGCTTTTTCGCCAAATTTCTTTCCATACCGTTTTATTAATTCTTCCTTCGGCGGCACTCTTCTTCTTATTTCAATGATGTCTCCCGGCTTGGCCCGTAGGATTCTTACCGCAGGATCTCTTACAGAAATCTTAGGCAATAATTCTGGATTCCCGCCGGCGTATTTTTCGATGATTCTCTTTGCCTCATCAGGAGGTAATACCCTATGTTCTGGTACTAGCCAGTGATCAAAGATGTAAATAAGGGGCGCCCCCTTATGAATAAATTCCACATTATTCTCTTTTCCAACTTCCTCCGCTTGTGTAGTCACCTTATCTAACGTAGCAATCATTATCTCAGAGCATCCCCTCTCATTTGCCTCATTTATCACTCTCCTTACAGTCTGGACTGAAACTTGCCTATCCGTCACATACACGTATGCTTTACTATCTCCCTTTTGAAATATCGCTACTTTCCCTCTTTCTGTATCAGATAGCTCTATTAAAGAGTACCCTCTACCTTTTTCCCATATCTTTTTCACATTCTCCCACAGAACACTTATGCTCATTACAAACCCCTATACCATAATCCTCAATAAACAATTCGAATAAGAAGTGATAGGAGTTATAAATAGATTTTTTGTGGCTAATATTCAAGTGCTTGAGGTGGAAGAACAATGCGTAATATAGTACTGCCTACAGTACTAGTTTTCATGCTAGCTCTCTCAATACTAGCATATACTCCTGTGCAATCGCAGAAGAAACATACCTTTATCAATTCGGTTAAGACCTCTGTCTTTGTGCTTTACACAAGAGATCTAGATATCCCCCGGGCAAATCTCTCGCTTTTCCTTCAAAAAATAAATGAAAGCGGCTATGAGCTAAGGGAAGCTAATAGAATATTCGATTACTCGCCACTAGAGAGAGTTGATGCCCTGTTAATACTTGGTTCTAAAAATCTTGACTTTCTGGATCAAGAATTAATAGTCCAATTCTTAAAAGAAGGAGGCTCATTACTAATAGCTTTCCCTACAAGTAATGCATCCGAATATAATAATTTCATACTCAAATACTTTCCCTATAGGTTAAAGGGAATTATTAAGGATAATAGCTCCTATTACACGAATTTTTCAGAAGTTATTATCAATAATACGGCCTTTCTACGAGACAGTCCATTAATCAGAAACTTAACCAAACTCATAATTCCTAATGGGTGGGGCTTGATCAGAGAAAACATCACAGCGAATTTTACATTACCGTACAATGCGTACGCGCTTATTTGGGGCTTAAATTCAACATTTATTGATGAAAATAATAATGATTACTTAGATAAAGGCGAAATCTCTGGTCAAAACGTTACTTGTATCCTAATTATAGAACTGTATTCTGGAGGAAAAATCATTATTTTGCCGTCCGTCAAAATGCTATCAAACGAAATACTATCAAATCCGCTATTTCACAATAAAATACTCGCTTTCAGGATTATTGATTGGCTAGGAGGCCGTTACGCATCAATACGAATAAAGAACATTCAATTAAGCACAAATTATGTGCGTCTTGATCAGAAAAACAAATCAATTACAGTTACATTTATTGTTGTCGATGAAAATGATGAACCAGTGAAGAATATTAGTTCTTGGGTTTGCATAACTAGATTGGGTATCATAGTCGCTAATGTTACACCAGAACAAATTAACCAGACATCTTATCGAGCAATAATTGATTTCTCAAACATTAGGGTAAGTCAAGGAATCGTCTATCTCATTATCCTAGTTTACAAGCAATATTATGGATATTACTGGTCGTCTCCAGTTGCAATACATATCTATAAATCTCCAATACCTACGCAAGGAGTAGATTATGTATTACTGCTTTTAGGCTTCGTAGTGCCAATTATCATTGGACTTGCATTGGTTGCTACGGCATATCCCGAGTATCGCCGAAAGAAAAAGAAACTAAAGGAAATTTATCAAAAAATTTCCTAGCCTTTACCTTTCTCTTCCTCCCTAATCTTTCTGAGGATCTCTGAAATCTTTATCTCTTTTTTCTTTTCTTCACGCTTTCTCTTAATTTCTTTTTCTCGTTTGGCTACTACTGGAATCAGGATAGCCACTGGAAGGGGGATTACTAGAAAAGCTATATATACCGGTTTAACGGGCGCTAACTTTTCAACTCGCCATTTCTCAATATCCAAGACCCATTTAATTAGATTAATGAAGAATTTTGAAGCTCCTCCTGTATCTATCCATGCAGATCCGAGTGGTGACGTGAAGTTGGTAAAGATTTGTCCGAACCCAACACCAACTATTTTGCCTCTTTCAATATTTTGAGCAGCAAAAATCACGAAACCATCTGGATCATATCTAATTTCATTATCAATATTAATGCTACAAGCTGTGGGCAATGTTCTTATTGTGATTAATTCCTTTGGATTCCCAGTAATCTCAAGACTCGCCGTTTGAATATAGATAGGTTCTGAAATATTAGCTAAAAGCGCATCTTTAAGGTTTTCCTCGGAAAAAACGGTGTCGCGTTGAAGAATAATTAGGCTCCCATTATTATTAACGTAATCGTATATTAAGTCACTCCTCTCATTCTTAGAATAGAATTTAAACCCTATTGTAACATTATAAGACGCCAAATCTGAAATGAGGAGATTGATATAAAAGAAACTGATAGTAGTCCTAAAATCGCCAATTATGGGAGCACCAAGTATAATCACATTACCCCCATGGATGAGATAGTGAGCAACTGCTCTCACTTCATAATCCATATACCTAATCGTCCCATTGTTAGGAGGTATTAATAATATGTCGACACCATCCAGAAATGTAGAATTTAGCTCTCCCTTTAATGTAACAACTTCCACTGGAATTGGCAGAGAATAATTCAATTCCTTGAGAGCTCTTCTAAGCTCCTTATAACCAAATAAGACAGCGTGATATTCGTCAATCGCTATAATTACTTTGCTCTTAAGGAGTTTTTCCTCAGAGAGAACATCTTGTATACCATGAGCAGGACTGCTAGTAATCATTAGTAATATTGATATAATTAATAAGGAGGTCTTGATCTTTTCCTTCTTCATTATTTTTCCCGCTTAATTATTCGTAATATTTCTTAAGAATTTTAGCGTATATTTCTGCTTTTCCACCAGTAGGTTCCGCCAAAACTTTCCCACATACTAGACACTTAACTACTGTGGAAGCATGTGAGAATATTATTTGTTTGTTTGAACAGTCTGGACATTGAACCAAGAGGAAATATGATTTCGGTTTAGGAAAAAGCTTTCTCAATTTATCATCCCGCGTCATATTTACTCACCCTAAGGTCAGCTAAAGGAATTCTCCTCATTTCACTCTATCGGAGGATCACCTCTTCATCATCCTAATCCTTCATTTTGAAACTCCTCTCCTAATAAAAATCTATCTAAAAAACTTTTCCAAAGATATTTTCTTATTCTCCGCATTACATGTCTATATTTATCATTTTTTATCAAAAGATTCGGTGCGAAATAAGTAGAAGGACATGTTCCTAAGAGCTGAGCTTGATGAAAATAGCTGTAGTAGGAGATGAATTGATCGTAAGAGCATTTGAGTTAGCCGGAGCTGAGGGATTCATCGCTAATGATGACCAAAGTGTTGTTAATATAGTTCGAGATTTGATCACTAGTGGGCAGTATGGTATAATAATTCTACCAGAAAAGTTCTTAATGCCTACAAGGAAAATCAGAGAGGAATTATTGAGAAGAAGACAAGTAGCACCCATTTTTATATTCATTCCTGATTATACTGGCTTTAAAGACGAACGAGCTAAAGAACTTAAGAAAATTGTCTCATTAGCAATAGGGGCTGAGTATAATATCTAATTTCTCTCTGAGGGGGAAGAAATGGCTCTTGACGTTTTATTAGAAGCCGAATTTTATGCCCAAAAAAAAATAGAGGAAGCAAAGAGAAAAGCCGAAGAAATCATAAAAAACGCTATAATGAGAGCTGAAGAGATTAAGAAACGAGAAAACATTGAAAAACGTGTAGAAGAATTCATTGAGAAGAAGACCTCAGAACTTAAGAAAAAAGCGGAAGAAATCAGAAGGAGCTTTGAGGAGCAAATTAAGAGAATTTATGAAATTCCAGATAATGTTCTCTCCGAATTGGCTGAAGAGATTCTAAAGGAGGTTATTGGTTTTGAGTGACCCCGTCCAACAAATTTTGCAAGAAATAAATAGGAAGGCTGAAGAAGAAGCACAAAAAATCTTGGATCAGGCGAATAAAGAAGCTGAGAGAATCATTAAGGAGGCTGAAGAATTCGCTACGAAGCAATTTCAGCATGAAGCACACTCTAGATTAATCTTACTCACTAGGCAGATCCTTGGAAAAGCCGAATACGAAGGAAGAATACGCCTATTAAAGGCAAAAGACGAGATTATTAAAAGACTTCAGCAAAAGGTTAAAGAGAGATTAAAGAAAATAATTCTTGGCGAAGATCCTGGTATTAGCTATGCTGACATTCTATATAGATTGCTTAAGGAAGCTGTCTCTAATATTCCATCAGACAACATCATAATCATATCTAATGCAAGGGATAGAGAGATATTAGAGAGGAATCTTAGAAAATTTGAAGAAATGTTAAGAAGCGAACTTGGAAGAAAAATATCCCTGAAACTTTCTAGTGATGAAGTAAATTGTCTCGGAGGTATAATAGCGAAAAGTGAGGATGAATCCTTCATTTACTATAACACATTAGATGGAAGGCTAAAAGAAGCATTTAGAAAATTAAGAGGCAGATTAAATAGACTTCTATTTAGGCAGTTTTTGAAGGAGGTCTATAAATGACGAGAGGTAAGATAGTCAGAATAAATGGCCCGCTTGTAATAGCCGAGAATGTTCCTAATGCGAAAATAGGAGATATAGTATATTTAGGAGAAGAGAGACTAATAAGCGAAATTGTGAGGATTCTTGGAAATAGAATAGCTTGTCAATGTTATGAGGATACAAGCGGCCTTAGGCCTGGAGATCCCGTCATAAACACTGGAGAACCCCTTTCAGCAGAGCTAGCCCCAGGACTAATAGGCCAAATTTTTGATGGATTACAATTCTCTGAAATAAAATTATGGGACACATATGGTCCATTTATGCAACGAGGAGCGAAAATTGAGAGACTGGATAAAAAGAAAAGATGGGAGTTCATACCAACAGTTAAATCTGGCGAGGAAGTAAGCGAAGGAGATATTATAGGGACTGTGCAGGAAACATCCGCAGTATCCCACCGAATTCTTGTGCCTGTTGGAATTAAAAAAGCCAAAATCGTCGAAATTTACGAAGGATCGTTCACGATCACAGAACCTATAGCCCTAATAGAAATGACAGATGGTACTAAGAAAGAATTAACCATGTTACAACGTTGGCCTGTCCGTTTTAAGAGACCATATAAGGCTAGGTTACTATCAACTGAACCATTAATAACTGGTCAGAGAGTAATTGATACATTCTTTCCCGTTGCAAAGGGAGGAACTGCTGCTATTCCAGGAGGATTTGGTACAGGAAAAACCGTGACACTACAACAATTAGCTAAATGGAGTGATGCTGATATTATAATATATATTGGGTGCGGAGAAAGAGGAAATGAGATGGCTGATGTTATTACACATTTTCCAGAAATAAAGGATCCTAGGACTGGAAAAAGACTTATTGAGCGATCTATTTTCATAGCTAATGTCAGTAATCTCCCAGTATATGCTAGAGAGGCATCAATATATTTAGGGGTAACGATTGGTGAATACTTTAGGGATCAGGGCTATAGTGTTGCATTAATGGCTGATTCTACATCAAGATGGGCTGAAGCCCTTAGGGATATTTCTGGTAGACTTGAAGAAATTCCCGCTGAACGTGGATTTCCAGCTTATTTAGCAGAGAGAATTGCTGAGTTTTATGAGAGAGCTGGAAGAGTAATTACCCTTGGTAGGGACAACCGCATAGGGGCCCTTACAATTATGGGGGCTGTCTCCCCTCCAGGCGGAGATTTTAGCGAGCCAGTTACATCAATTACACTGCGTTTCGTTGGGACTTTATGGGCATTGGATAAAGAATTAGCCTTCAGACGACACTTCCCGGCTATTAATTGGTTGCTAAGTTTCTCCAGGTATATTGATCAATTATCGGGATACTGGAATAAAATAGATCCCGACTTTATAAGATTCAGAAAGGAAGCATTATCACTTCTTCAAGAAGCTTCAAAAATTGAGGAAATCGCGCGTATAGTCGGTGAAAAAGCTCTACCCGAGTCTCAGAAGCTTATATTGTTAATAGCGGAAATCATCAGAGAGGGATACTTAATACAGAATGCATTCCATCCCATCGATACGTACTGCCCTCCAGAAAAACAAGCAAAAATGTTGCGAATTATAATGGAGTTTTATAGACTAGCTAAGAAGTTAGTTGAGAACAATATACCTGTTGAAAAAATAAGAGAATTGCCTAGAGTTGTCAGAAATCTTAAGGTAATGAAAGAGAAGGGAAGTTTAGAAGAAATTGAGAAAATAGAAAGACATGTTAAGGAAGCTTTAATGAAGCTTGCTGATGAATATGGTATTAGTCTAGAAGAATAAGGTGTCTTGGAGGGAGTTTATTGGCAACAGAAAAAATGGGATTGATTTATAGGACAGTTCGGGAAGTTCGTGGACCTCTTCTTGTCGTTGAAGGAGTAAAAGGAGCAAAGTATAATGAGCTCGTTGAGATAACTTTACCTGATGGACGAGAAATGTTAGGTACTGTACTAGACTCTCAGGAAAATTTAGCCATTGTTCAAGTTTTTGGTAGGACAGAAGGGCTTGAATTAGGAGCGAACATACGCTTTACTGGAGAAGTCATTAAGATTCCTGTATCAGATGATGTTATCGGAAGAGTTTTTAGTGGAAGCTTTAAGCCATTAGATCACCAACCTCCACCAGTTGGAGACGAGGAGAGAGAAATATTCTTCTCAGTCATTAATCCAGCCGCCAGAGATCCACCGAGCGAGTTCATTCAAACAGGAGTATCAGCAATTGATGGAATGAACTCTTTGGTTAGAGGCCAAAAACTTCCGCTTTTCTCTGAATCTGGTCTTCCTCATAATGTCCTTGCGGCGCAGATAGCTCGGCAGGCAACAATTCCTGGAAAAGAAGAGGATTTTGCAATTGTTTTTTGTGCAATGGGTATTAAGCATGAAGAATTCGCTTACTTCCGAGAGGAGTTTGAAAGAACTGGAGCTCTTAATCGCTCTGTTATGATTCTTAACTTAGCGGATGACCCCGTTATTGAAAGAATTATCGCTCCGCGGATCGCATTAACTATTGCGGAATATCTCGCATTTGATCTTGACATGCATATCTTAGTTATACTTACAGATATGATAAATTATGCTGAAGCTCTTAGACAAATATCCATAGCAAGAGAAGAGGTACCGGCCAGGAAGGGATACCCCGGATATCTTTACACTGATCTTGCGACAATATATGAGAGAGCTGGAAAAATCAAGGGAAAGAAGGGTTCTGTAACCTTAATGCCCATTTTAACAATGCCAGGAGGAGACATGACTCATCCAGTTCCTGACCTTACAGGTTACATTACTGAGGGGCAGATCATTCTGGATAGAGAATTATATGCGCGTGGAATATATCCGCCGATAAATGTTCTTCCATCTCTTTCACGTCTAATGAAGGATGGAATCGGGCCTGGAAAGACGCGGGAAGATCATCCTAGCGTAGCAGGCCAGCTCTATGCGGCATATGCTGAGGGAGAAAAAGCACGTGGATTAGCTAGGATTGTTGGTGAAATCGGGCTAAGTGAAAGGGAGAGAAAATATCTAAAATTTGCTGATGAGTTCGAGAAGAAATTCATTAATCAGGGAGTTTACGAAAATCGTTCTATAGAAGAAACATTAGAGATTGCATGGGAAGTTCTATCAATCTTACCAGAAGATGAACTGGCAAGAATTAGTGAGGAATACATTAGAAAGTACCACCCTAAGTACCGGAAAACGAAAGAATTAACGGAGGCTGAATAATAATTGGCTATAGGATTGCGTGCAAGACCTACGAGAGGATTCCTCCTCGAATTAAAGAAAAAGATACAGATTACGGAGGAAGGATATCGTATCCTTTCACATAAGCGTGATGAATTGGTATCAAAATTAAGGGAATTACTAGAGCTTCTTAGGGCTATTAGGAAGGATATTTTAAAGAAATTCCAAGAAATACTAAAGGACTTTAGGAATGGATATGCCCTCATAGGACCAGAAGAAATCTTGGCGTACACACTATCAACTAAAGGTAAATTAGATATCCAAATTCTCCCTACGAGTGTGATGGGGGTTATTGCACCAAAAGTTAAAGCCCGAAAAAACGTCGAAATCAAAAATTCATTCCCACCTCTCATACGACAATTTGCTTACTATATGTCAGAAATCTTACAGGATTTAATAAAACTTGGAGAAATAGAAACTGGAGTCGAGATTATAGCTAATGATCTTGAACGCACTAATAGGACCGTTAATGCATTAGAGAAAATAATCATCCCACAACTAAAAGCGATTGCTAAACATATCCAAGACTTAATTGAAGAAGAAGATCTTGAGGAATTCACGCGAATAAAAATGGTACGAAACATAATTGTAAGAAGGAGAGAGAAATGAGCACTCATCTCGTAGTTAGAGTACATGGATTATCAACAAGATTATTAACGCCACAATTTTATCACTCTATACTTCTTGCACCAGACTTAAAATCATTTGTAGATACCCTATTTCGAACCGACTATCGGGATACACTGGAGAAAATAAAGAGCGAACGTATGAATGTCTATTCTTCTGATGCTATTCGAGAAGCCATTAGGGAAAAATTCCGTATGCGAATGAATTTGTTAATAAGCCTTATGATGGAAAAAGATGTAGCAGAAGTTTTTATAGATTATTTAAGGCGGTATGAAATTCTAGACCTACTTAAAGTTGCAGGCTACCTTATATCTGGCAGAAAACCGCCTCTTAATGACTTATTCTTATTCACATTCTTTGATAGTAATTTTAAGCAAAAAGTGGAAAAAATCCGCTCACTAAAGGATTTAATTGATTACCTACTGACGCATAAAATTTATTCCCGGACACTAAAGGACTTATCTTCTCTGGTTTTAGAATTCCAGAATCTATTCATTCTAGAAATGTCCTTGAAAAAAGATTACTATGAGCACTTAATGAGTACGTTAGGAGCAAAAGAGATTCCTGGAATAAATCGTCTTGAAAGAGTAATAAAAGCAGAGATCGACCTTGAAAATTGTTTCATTACCACTGCTAGTTATGTCTATGGATACGATGCTAACTTATTGGAACAATTACTAATTCGCCATCCTCTGAAACTGTCACTACCAAATCTTAAGCAAGCTATAAGATCAACTACTTTAATTGCTCTATTTAATGCCCTTTATCCCTATAGGAATATAGTCGAATTAGTTACTAAGAAAAAAGAAACCGAAGCTAAAAAAGAAGCTCTTAAAATATTGAAAAGGGAAATCTCTCGACTCAAAATTCCAGGAATAGATATAGGTTACATATTATATTATATCAGAGCATGTGAATGGGAAAAAACTGATTTAGAGACTCTTTTATATGGCATACTATATCGGGCTTCACCTGAAGAAATGAAGGCCCAACTAATTACGTTTCTTTAGTACTAATTTATTTAAGGAAAATAATTAAATTAAATCCAATCCCCTGTCTCTAATTTCTCCGGTAAATATTTTTCCGTGAGGTATCGGAACCCTTTACTAGCTAATGCTTGAATCTCGGCTTTTTCTTTTCTTCTCAGCATTTCCTCAATCTCCTCCCTATATTTTGGTCTCTTTCGAATAAACTCCTCTTGAAGCAATTGTTTTCCTCTCTCAATATCTTTCTTCGTCATGGGGATACGAACTGTTTTAGGAATACCATACTTATCTAAATCAGTAGGTCGTACTCCTAGCCACTTAATATCTGGAATCGTAAGAAATGGTGTTTCATAACTCATTCTCTTTGAACCAACTGCATACACAAGCATTATATGAACCCCAAAGGGATCAGAATCTACCAATGCGAATACGGGCAGTTTCAATTCTCTCACAAGGAGTTTTAGAAACATCCTAGTGCCTATATCTGGCTGCCCTTTACCAGTAATAATAATACAAGGATATCTCTCATAAAAACGATCCTCCGCAAGACGCAAAAATGCAGCATCTTTTTCTACAACGAGAATAAATTCCGCATCGCTATCTATGTCAAAAATTCTATCAACTAAAGGAGATATTGCCCACCCTCCAGTTCCTAACTTTGTACAATCGATTTCATGAACATCATTTCCTACTCTCTCCTTAAATCTTAACCTACCAATAACTGCTCCTTTAGCTGCAGCCACAACATGTAAAGAATTCCTCTCAACACCCAGCATCGCCGCAACGTCTTCTAAAGCTTCATCACTTTCTCTTTGTGTTTGAAATAGTACAACATCGTTATAGAAAACTTCTCGCTTCGTCGCATGAATATCCGCTTCTAATAATTCATGTATAATGCTCAGAATCCTAGCTGTTATCGTCGCTTCTCTAATAGATCTCGCCGAAAGGAAACTCCTCTTACGGAATTTTCTTTTAAGAAAGACCATATCCGTTGAGGGATCGTATAATACATTATCCGGAGACCTATCTGGAACCAAGAAATATGGCTCCTCTCCCCTTAGAACTCTCTCAGTAAACTCTCTAATCACATGATGGAGTCTCTCATGAACTTCTTGGGGAGGTAAAGATTTCACTTCAATAACATTAGGAGGCAGTTTTACCTTTTTTTCGTGCCCCTTAATGAGCTTTGCTCTTAATTCTCGTACATTCTTTAACGCCCTTTCAATGCGCGCTTTATCCGTCTTAAGCATAATTAGACCCCGTTAGAAACCCATTCAAGATTACACTGCGGAATCATAGCAAATACACAATTCAACACTACGTAAGTTCATCACATTTAAATCTACATTCCTTTATTAGATGAAAAAAACTCGTGTAAAGGTATCATTATGCCAATAGTTCCCGTAAAAAAGATGACCATAATAACACTACAAAAGTTTGAAGACATCGTATTAACAGAATTAGGGAGAAGAAGCATCATAGAACTTAAAGCTCTTAGTGAAGAAGAATTTAGTGGTTTTAGAAAAGCTACTGTAGAAGAAATTAGAGATATAGAACATCTCCTAACACAATTAATGCAACTCTATAAGAAGCTTGATATTGATAGAGTCCCTTCAAAAATGGTGAGCCGAGTAACAACGACAGACTTACTGCAAGCAAGAGAGAAAATAGCAAAATACAGTACTGAAATTGACGAGATTCTTAAAGAACTCTCAAAAATAAATGAGGAACTCCGCCACTACGAACTTCTTTTGGTACTAATCACTCATTTAGAAAAAGAAAAGATACCGTTAACCGGTTTAAGAGAAAAAGAGGGGAAAGTCTTAGTCGGAGTAGTTGACAGTGAAATGATTCCCCACATTGAAAGGACATTTAGATACTTCTCTCGAATACGTTATAAGCTCTTTAAATTAAGCAAGAAAAAGAGCATTCTCTTCTTAAAAGTTCAAAGTACATTAGAAGATTATGTGAAGACAATAGAGGATTACTTAAAACTGGTAAATTTCAAATTTCTCAGCATTCCAAGGGACATGCCTCTTGATTTTTCTCAAGCTCAACAATTTTTACAAGAAAAAATCAGATCACTAAAAAGCACTCAAAGTAATTTAGCTAAGAAATTAGAAAACATTAAGGCGGAATTCTTGAATGAAGCTCCTGTTTTAGACTCTCTTATTCGTTCGGCATATGCAATAGCGGCCGCAAAACTCAACATGCTAAGAAGCAGAACAATGACTATAATACAGGGCTGGGTTCCGGAGGATCAACTTGAAGAAGTACAGAGTATTGTTAATAAATTAAAGTCAGAGACTAAGAATAGGTTACTAGTCTTTTTCGAAGACCCTTTACCAGGAGAGGAAATACCAACCGTCTTGCGAACCCCAATCGTCTTTAAGCCATACGAATCCTTGGTTCGTCAATATGGAGTTCCCGATCCTCATGAAACTGATCCAACAATAATATCGGGCATCCTATGGACAATAATGTTCGGTTTTATGTTTCCAGATTTTGGCCAAGGTTTGGTCATTCTGATTCTAGGAATATTATTCGCGTATTTCCTTAAACGTAAAGATATCATGGGGCTACCCGTAAAGAAAATCGGAAAATTAATGATCGGCGCAGGAATTTCTGCCGCATTCTTCGGTCTATTAGTGGGTGATTTCTTCCTAACAGAGCATATAATTCACCCATTATGGCCTGGTCTTACTCCTGGCTGGGTAGAGAAACCATCTAATGTCATATGGTTACTGAAAATAGCGATCTATTTCGGTATAATTCAGATCACGATAGCTTTGCTAATTTCGATATATAATAGCATTAAGGAAGGGCATTATATCGAGGCTCTTCTTGGGGAAAAAGGCTTAACAGGCTTAATAGTATTCTGGTCGTTTATATTAACTGCATTTGCATTTCTTGGGATAACAGTAATACCCGAGATTCCCACCCCATGGGGTGGAAAGATACCAAGAATTGCCTTTCCAGAATTAAGATTAGAAGTATTTAACATACTTAGCCCTCAACTATTCATTTATAAAATTCCAGTAATACTGTTCATTGCCGGAATTATACTAATGTTCATAAAGCCGATAATCGAAAAAGAGGGAGCTGTGGTTGCATTCGGAAGTGTATTTGAAACAGTTATCGCATTTATGTCCAATACGCTTTCGTACACCCGATTAGCGGGATTCAACATAGCTCATGTAGCTTTAGCAATAGTTATCGCGAGATTGTTAGAAGTTAATCCTCTCCTCGGCATAGGGGTTGGGCTTATATTCCTTAACGTGTTCGCCCTAACTCTAGAATTCCTTGTGGTCATGATACAAGCCCTTAGGCTAGTCTTCTACGAATTTATGACGAAATTCTATAGAGGTACAGGAAGACTGTTTAGGCCGTTTAGGATACTATGATCTCTTTTCACAAACTTATCTTTACATGAATTAATTAGCGATTAATCAGTTAGTTTTAAAAAGCACAACCTACTATGACCCTACATTTATATTTTAAGTATCTTCAAACTGGATCGCAGTCAAAGATGCTCAAATGTATAAAATAGGGAAGAAAAATGGCTTCTAGCTCACTATTACGTTACATACTCTTTGCGATCCTCGTCTTATCTATATCCTCCTATGTCATTACTAATGCATACGCCCAAGAACAAACGGCTGGTAATCAAGAAGGACTGCGATTCGTGGGCATGGCACTGTCTACTGGTCTCGCAGCAATAGGTGCAGGATACGCTGTCGGTAGAACAGGTGAAGCAGCCATTGCCGCTATTACAGAAAAGCCAGAACTTTTGGGCAGGACTATCTTATACGTAGGTTTGGCCGAAGGAATAGCCATTTATGGCATTTTAATATCCTTCCTGATCTGGATCACTTAGCATTTTTCATATCTTTTATTTTCCTCAGAATACCTTAAGCCGCCTTATCATTATTTTTTCAAGATTCTCAGCGCTTTGAGACTAGTTTATCTCACCTTTAGAGGTAGAAGGGATTTGGATTGTCTAACTCCAAAACGCTGGTAAGGAAATATATCGTCTTGTATTTTCTATTACTAATAGGTATCCAACTAACAGGTATCCTTCTGATTATTCTTTATATACCCAAAATACCAGATCGGTCTTTAAAATTCTTCTTCGGAATAACTATAGCTACCTTTATAGGGCTCCTCTGGCCTATTATCTTAGCTCTGATTATTCAACGAAAAATCTCTGGTATGACAAAACGAAAATAAGCCTCTAATGGGCTTAATAAAATTTTTAAACATGAAGTTCTTTTAGAGTAGAAATGAATTCATCATGGGGCCGTGGTCTAGTGGTAGGACGCCCGGCTTACGACCGGGAGGTCGGCGGTTCGATTCCGCCCGGCCCCACCAGAATTTCCTTCTCATTACTCCGAAGAATAATTTAAAAAATCCTAGTGATACTCTATACACTAAAAAACACTAAAAATAATATTATGAATAGAAGTCAAACTGCGCCGGTGGTCTAGCGGTAGGATGCCGGCCTCCCAAGCCGGTGGCGCGGGTTCGAGTCCCGCCCGGCGCACCATTTTCTCCACTCACTCAAGTGTGCGGGGATGCTCCTTAAGCAGTACAATCTTACTCCAGATATTATTCTTCTTCCCAACCGTACTCTCTTTATTCGATCTATTAAAGCAGTTGTTGCCGCTGATTTACACATTGGTATTGAATATGCCATGGCTCTTAAGGGAGTGTATATTCCAGCCATACAGTTTCAGGAGATATTAGCCAACATTAAGGAGGCTCTTGAGAAGTTTTCTCCTGAGAAATTAATTATTGTGGGCGACTTCAAACACGAATTTGCTCAGAAGACCTTACAAGAACATAAGGAGACTATAAGGCTTCTTGAAATCATAAAAAGCCTTGATTTGCACTTCATACTTGTCAGAGGAAATCATGATAATTTTATTCGCGGTGTCTTGGAGAGATTCAACGTTGATTTTCGAGAACCATATTACGTTGAGAAGAACTATTTATTTATTCACGGGCATAAGGACTTACCTATCAAAGATTTAGAGAAATATAATCCTAGATTTGTTATTATGGGACACGAGCATCCAGCTGTAATGTTCAGGGACGACATAGGGGGGAAGGATAAGATTCCCTCATTCCTTTTTGGATCATTTCCAGGATATGAGAGGACAAAACTATTAGTGCTCCCTGCGCTCTCACCATTGGCCACAGGGGTTGAAGTTAATGCATCGCTTCCCAGTGATTTCCTATCGCCCATTCTTCAGAAGGCCAACATTGATGAATTCATACCCATTGGAGTTCTATCATCTGGTCTACTAGAGATGCCTAAGATTCGTAAGCTTAGAGAGTTTTAATAAATCTAGTTAGGATTTCTTAATAATCCTTTTCAGCCTCTCGTACATAGCTAGAATCCAAGCTTCTCGATCCTTCATAGTTAGAATATCCGATTCAGCTGATAGGATTAGATTGTGCGCAAACGGCGATGCTATCGTTAGATCTTTCTTCACAGCTCTTATAACTTTTACTTTACCATCCCTAATCCACTCCAAGACTTGCTCTGCATGCTCTACGTCCATATAATCCTCAAGAATTTCCCTGAAAGTTTCTTTTATGACTGGAAAATCCTCGCCCAAATACTTAAGCAACATCTGAGCTTTGACTTTACGCTTTTCTACAGCGATCACTTTTCCTTTGTATGCTCTAAGAATCATAAAACTCCTGACAGCGCAGTGACGGAATCTATTTACGAATAATTCAGTTCCTTTTATAGCCTCTTTTAACACTTCCCTTAAATTTATCCTAAGAATCTCCTTAACTAGCTTTTTGGGATCTAAAATAACCCCTCTAGGAAAGATGAGAGCAAAACCATCATCTGTGATTCCGATACCCACATTGCTCCTTGTAAGCCTTGAGGCTATATAAGCAAACGCTCTAGATAGAGCATCATTGACTCTTCGGCCATAGGGCGCATGAAATATTACAGTGTACCTCCCTAAATCATCAATGTATTCCTCGATGATTATCTTCCTATGGGAAGGAATCATGCCGAGAAATTCTAATTGATCTTGGAAATATCTCAGAATGTTCTCTACACAATACTGGCCCAGCCTAAAGTTCTTTCTTAACCATTTTTCAGCAACCTCCTTCCCCTCCGTTTTAAGCATCGTTTCTAGCGTCTCCCTGAACTTTCCAACACCTATCGAGAGATCCCAACTCCTTGGTAACATTTCACCGATCCAGGATGGAACCGTAGGCTTCTCCTCCGCTGCTTCTCTCACAAAGACATTATTTCCCTTTATTCTCACTACCTTGTATTTCTTTCCCCCTAGTACAAATACATCGCCTGGCATTAGTCTTTCAACGAATGGTTCTGAGAGCTTCCCAACCAACCTTCTCCTCCTGTTCTCATGAAACAAAATTACGTCATAATCAGCTTCCTCAGGAATTGTTCCGAGGTTCAGGAAATATATCATCCGTGATCCTTTTTTCCGCCCAAAGACCCCCTCCTCTTCATCATACCATAATTTCCTATATACCTGCCTATATTCCAGCTCAACATAATATCCAGCTAAGTATTTTAGAACAGAAATATAATCGTCCCAGCTAAGCGTATGGAAATTATACGATCGCTTGATAACCTTATATGCTTCCTTTACATTCCACTTTTTCTCCAAACTCATTCCGACGAGATGCTGGGCAAGCACATCCAGGGGATTTCTAGGGATCCGTATTCTATCAATTTTTCCCTCATAAGCGTATTTGACCAGAACCGCACATTCTACTAAATCATCCTCGTCCATTGCAATAAAGCGTCCTCTAGACACCTTGTGTAATGCATGTCCCGCTCTTCCTATCCTTTGCAGTCCTTTAGCAACGCTTTTTGGGGAGCCTATTTGAATAACTATATCAATATATCCTATATCGATTCCAAGCTCTAAACTGGTACTCGTTACAACGGCTTTTAGCTCTCCACGCTTTAGCTTATCCTCAACTTCTAACCTGATATCTCTACCAAGAGAACTATGATGTGTTCCCAGCAAATCAGTAAATTTCTCTCCCAGTACTTCTGAGAGTTTATGAGCTACCCTTTCAGCACCTGATCTCGTATTGGTAAATATTAACGTAGTTCGGTATCTTCGGATATAATCCTTAATTATTTTGTATAGCTTCTTACTGGCCAATTCTCTGTTCCTAAGATCTTTTACAGGACAGATAACCCTAAGATCAAGCTGTTTAATAGCGGGTACCTTGATGATATCACATTGCCGAGGAGTATTGTCATCTTTATACCCCACTAACCATTTGGCAATCTCCTCAACAGGGGCCTGCGTAGCGCTTAGTCCAATCCTTGTAAATTCTTCTTCTACCCAATATTGAAGTCTCTCTAAGCTTAGAGAAAGATGAGCTCCTCTTTTATTACTGCTTAATTCATGAACTTCGTCAACGATGACCCATTTAACATCTGAAAGATGCCTCCTGAATTTTGGAGCATTCAGGACAATAGCTAAGGATTCAGGAGTCGTTATCAGGATATGCGGTGGCTTCTTAAGCATCTTACTCCTTAATGACTGAGGAGTATCTCCCGTCCTAACAAAAACTCTTAGCTCGGGAAGTTCAATACCCATCGCGTCAGCTGTTTCCCGGATACCTATAAGGGGTATCTCGAGGTTCTTCCTTATATCGTTTGATAAAGCTCGGAGAGGCGATATGTATACACAATATACCTTATCTTCTAACTCTCCCTTCTCCCCAAGCAGAAATAAATCATTAATAATGGATAGAAAAGCGGCAAGGGTTTTTCCTGATCCCGTAGGGGAGAAGACTAACACATTCCTTCTTTTCTTAATTCTAGGAATCGCATACTTCTGAGGAATAGTAAATGTTTTAAATGTTTTACGGAACCATTCTGCTACATAAGGCTGAAGTATTGAGAAAACCTCTTCATCCGAAGGAGGTTTCTCCTCAACGACAACAATTGAATCATCATCTGCCTTATTAGGCATTTTAACCTCTCCAATACACCCTATGATCTCTTTTTGATTAAAGTGTTTACTCCAGTAAAAAAAGAGAAAATTATGCTTTTTACCTCATGTCGTATATCTAACTTAATCTGTAATGCATTCAACATAAAATTAGCGGGTGACAAAAATGCCAAATGATACACAAAAAATCAGGGTAGCAGTCATCACCACTGGATGTGCCGTGAACCAAGCGTACTCAGAAATTTTGATGGGACTGTTAACCACTGCTAGTTACGAACTTGTAGAGAATCCTGCAGAAGCCGATCTTATTATTATTAATGCTTGCGCTATCAAAAAACCAACCGAAGATAGAATGCTTGCTCTAATTAAACGCTTTTCAGAGGGGAAGAAAAAAATAATTGCGTCAGGTTGCTTAGCCGAACTTGTTCCTGATAGAATTAAAAAAATTGCCCCAAACGCGAGTATTATTGGTGCTTATAATCTGATGCGAATTCCAGAGATTATACCCAGAGTATTAAGGGGTGAGATTATAGAACTACTGGAAAGACAGGATTTCGAACCCCTGCTTCATCCCAGAATACTTCTAAAGAAATACATTGGGGTAGTTCCTATTGCTCGCGGATGCGTGGGCCACTGCACTTATTGTGTCGATAAGAGAATCTGGGGTGAATTAAAATCTTATCCAAAAGAGAAAATTCTCCAGGAAATAAGGAGATTATTAAGCAGGGGCGTGAAGGAAATCAGACTATCCGGTCAAGATACTGGACCTTATGGGTGGGATCTTGGCTATACACTCGTTGATTTGCTCAGGGATGCTGTGGAAATTCCAGGAGATTTTAGAATAAGAATTGGAATGATGAGTCCAGATACTGCTATTAAGATTATAGATGATTTACTAGATCTCATGAAACATACTGATAAGATATATAAATACCTCCACATCCCCGTACAGTCTGGTTCTAATAGGGTACTCAGGAGAATGAACAGAAAATACACGGTTGAGGATTTTATTGATCTAATTAAAAAGATTAGAAAAGAACTCGGATTCGACACAACAATCGCCACCGACATCATCACTGGTTTTCCAGGAGAAACCGAAGAGGATCATAAAGCATCTATAGAACTATTAGAAAAAGTTAAGCCAGATATAGTTAATCTTTCGCGATATGGTGATAGACCTGGAGTTCCTTCTTCAAAATTATACCCCAAGATCCATAGCAGAATTCTCAAGCGACGATCTCGTGAGCTGACCGAGACAATTAGGAGAATAAGTTTTGAGAGAAACAGGGAGTACATAGGAAAAGTTTGTGATGTTCTCTTATTAGAGAAAGACGGCAACAGTTTACGGGGTCGATTGTATAACTACAAATTAGTAATTACCCGTGGTAATGATAATGCCTTAGGAAAATGGGTTAAATTAAGGATTGCAGGAGCGACATGGAAAACACTTCATGCTGCACCCTTAGAGTTTGTACCAGCTAAAAACTAGATACTTTATTTTCTTCCCATTGATTATCATCGCAATAACGAACTTCTTCCGTACGCTTGTCGCTAATCGACCTGCGCGTATAATGTCAATGCCTAACAATCTCGTATCCTTTGAATAGACTGTGACTAGAAAGGGCGCATGGTCGATACCAGGTCCATACTTATACACGGAGAAATCACTCCCAAATTTGAGACCGGATCTAACCACGAATCCCCTCTCTCTTAAATCCCTATAAACCAAATATTTTGCCTCAAAGTCATTATAATTTGCCTCCGCTATTCTTTTGATGTCTTCAATGCTTAATTCCCCACCATTAGTATCTGTAACACGTATGATCCCTTTCTCTTTGAGGTACAGAACCTCATATAGGGAAAGTTCGTAAGGCACGTTATATTTTATGTGGAACTTTGGTTTTGCTATGCCCATTGGCTTTCCAAAGAAACCACAAGTATAGAGTTTATGCCCGTCCTCCGGATTCCAAATAATTGCTCTGTCACCGATCAGTTGTACACTAATGAATTCCCCTTCAAGCTCTTCAAGCCTTTTGTACCATGGATTCTCCTCAAGAAAACCCTTTATATCTCCTTCTAGCTTGGATTGCTCAGGAGGGCTCAAGATAACCACCAAAGCTGGTAAAAATTACTGAAAACTTAAAAAAGATAGAGGCATTCTATAAAAAATGGTCATGCGGGGGTGCCCGAGAGGTCAAAGGGGCCAGTTATTGAAATGGTTAAACTGAGGCTCTGGTGGCGCAGGCCTTCGCGGGTTCGAATCCCGCCCCCCGCACCATCCTACTTTCTCGCTCGGGGATCTTTAAACAAGCTATAACTTTTGTGAGTGCATAGAGAGAGGATCGTTGTGCGCATAATTGAACTTGATAGGAAAAAAGGTCTCATTACAATCAGTGTTGAGAATACAGACGACCTTTATGTTTTGTATTCCTTTATAAAGCCGGGAGATATTGTTATTGCAAAAACTTCGCGAAGAATAAAAATACGGGAGGGCGTATCCGTTCGGAAATCCATGATTCTAAAAATCGAAGTAAAAGCAGTAAGCTTTCATGAATTTGCTGAGATACTCCGGTTGCGAGGCACTATTCTTGAGGGGCCAGAACGTTTTGTATCTTTGGGATCTTTCCATACGATTAACGTAAAAATCGGAGACACGATCACTATTATCAGGCCTAATGACCTAACTGATGCTGATCTTCAGCCTTTAAGGGAAGCCGAAAAGCTCTCCAAGTTCAAGCCTATATTACTAGTTGCTATAGAGGAAGAGGAATCTACAATAGCAGTGCTTACTTCTTATGGGCTTAAGATAATAACGAGTGTTCATAGAAGTTTGGGAAGCAAAAGCGATAGTAAGGAATATGAATCACGCTTAAGGATGCTCTTCTCAGATGTAACAAATGTCGTAATGGAAGCGATAAAGCAGTATGATCCCCAAGCAATTATCGTAGCTGGCCCAGGGTTCACAAAGGAATACTTTGTTGAATTTCTAAAGATTAGATTAGATCGAAAAATACCTATCGTTATAGATTCAGTTACTAGCGGTACGGAAGCAGGGATTCAGGAAATCATTAGGAGAGGCACCCCCCAGAAAGTTTTGGCAGAGCAAAGAGTAGCTGAAGAAACAGCAAAAATAGAAGAGTTCTTAATGCACATTGGAAAAGATGATAAGCTAGCAGTATATGGTTATGAACCAGTTAAACAAGCACTTGAAATGGGAGCTGTAGATACTTTACTCTTATCGATGTCCTTAATTAATACGGTCGATTTAGAGTTAAGAAGAAAAATCTTAAAACTGGTTGAACTTGCTAAAATGACGAGGAGTAGGGTATTATTCATAAGCACTATGCATCCTGCTGGAAAACAATTCTTGCGGTTTGGTGGAATAGCCGCATTACTAAGATATCGTCTGTCCCTATAGCATCATCTAGGTTGAAGTGGGCTCATTTAATATCCACGGTAGGGATTTTCCCTTGTCACTCCTTCGCCAGTGGTGCTCTCTCTGAAACTAACCTATTAAGTATCCGGCCTAGTGAAGAAACTAGAGAGTAACTTATACCTCGGGGCCGTTAGTCTCATATTCAGGTTTGCTACTAAATAACAAGACATGAGAGTTTAAAATTTCTAATGAGATAAAAGTGGTAAAATCTAGTTAAGCTTGTTAGAAAGAAAGATTTCTGCCCATAAAGAAGTATTAATAACTCTAATTAACCGAACATTAACGGAACACTTTATGGTGAAAAAAATGAAAAACACTCTTCTTCAGATAGCATTGGATATCGTTGATTTGAATAGAGCCCTTGAACTAGCAAAAATCGCCGTTGAGAATGGTGCGGATATTATCGAGGCCGGAACCCCTCTTCTCCAGGCTTATGGAATCTGTAATGTTCTGCCTAGACTCTACGAAGTTGTCAGAGATCAAGCATTATTACTAGCGGATCTCAAGATACCAGACACAGGTGAACTTTCTAGCCGATTAGCTTTTGAACATCATGCAAACATCGTGTCAGTGCTTGGATGTGCCTCTACAAAAACAATAGCTGACGCCATAAAAATGGCTAGGAGATATAATGGTCGAGTAATTGTGGATTTGATTTGCTCTACAAATGTTAGGGAGGATGTAAAAAAAGCCCTTGAACTGGGAGCCGATTACATCCTGATCCATACTGGCTTAGATCAACAAGCTAGTGGAGTAGATGTTTTAAGCCGTGTAAAAGCTTTAGCTAATCTAATTCCCGCAGGAAAACTAGCAGTAGCTGGAGGAATAAAAGTGGATAATATAGAGAATGTCTTGAGATACTCTCCCGCGATAGTAATAGTCGGTGGAGCTTTTTATAAGGCTTCTAATCCCGGAGAAGTCGTAAGAAAAATTAAGGATATTATTCATTCATATACTCCGATCTAGCTATTTGCTTAACTTCTAGCGGCTCTCTTAAACTATACTCCACGATCCTTCCTTGCTTCCTGGATATTAAGAATCCATTCTCTTCTAATCTTCTGAGATATGTTGAGCATGTTGAAAGTCTAATTTCTTCACCGAACATTTCCTCGTAAGCCTCTTTTGCTTCCAAACTATTGAACCACTGGCCGTATCTAAATACTGAAGAAATCGCTATTCTTAAGCGCTCATAGATAGATGTACTACTTCTTGCTCCCTCTCTTTCTCGCTGAACAACATTTTCTTTAATGCTCTCATTAGCACTTGATAACAAGCTTGACAGAAATCTTTGCAATAACTTAAGCTGTTTCTCATTGAAATCACTACTAATGGACACCTCTAGTTCCATGTCCCCCTTGCGTAACCTAAGCTTAAGCCCCTCAGCACTCACTTAAGAAGCCCTCAAGAAGTATAAGCGTAGGAGATAGTTACAAAGGAAGTATATAAACTGATGAGATACTTTGGAAACACGAAAATTCGGAAATAACAGATTTTCCTAATCACCTATCTCTTAAATAGAAGTAGCTTATCGCTGACCCTCCACATTTCTAGTGGAACTAACTATAATTATAACTCATAAACTAATTCCACGCATGATCTTCTGTGTTAAGTTTTCTGTAATAGTTATTTGCCGAGCCTAGCTTACTAGAACTGCTTTTATTAAAAATAATCTATTAATTATCATCAAATAATTAATAATAATGGGGATTCATACAGAAAAGATTTTTTCAATCAATAGTGAGTTTAACAGCGAGCTCTGAGCTATTACTTCTAATTGCAAATAAGATTACTATCTCCACTTGAAATCAAGGGGGTCCTAATATTCACATGTTCACAACTAAGTGAACTCCGTTTTTTAAGACCCCTCATTTCCAGTGGAGACATTCAAACTTCACAGAATGTGTTCATAATAAGTGGATCTGTGCAAGATTATGCAAATACGCTGTGAAAATTGCAAAATGAAGAGATTTCATGTGAATCTTTAAGAATTGACGTTTTTCACAGCATTAGCTGTGATCACCTGATTTCCACTGGAGAAATCCAGATGCTACGAATAATATAAAGCGAGAAAGTAGGATGGTGCGGGGGGCGGGATTCGAACCCGCGAAGGCCTGCGCCACCGGATCTTGAGTCTGGCCCTGTAAACAGTCCGGCCCCTTTGGCCAGCTCGGGAACCCCCGCAAGTTTGCTCAATTTTTTATGATATCATTCTTAATAGCTGAGATTTTTAAGATTTGTTATGGTGTTCTTAAATGAAGATAGTGCTGAAGATTGGGGGGTCCGTACTTTTTCCTGGCTACGCTCCAGAAGAAAATCGTTTTTATTCTTGGGCTAATGTGATTTGTACCTTAGTGAGAGGAGGACATAAAGTTTTCGTTGTTACTGGTGGGGGGTCTATTGCTAGGGAGTATATTAATACCTTAAGGAAATTGGGTGGATCCTCGTTTGAGGGAGATCTGCTTGGTATACAAGTGGCAAGGCTGAATGCATTTCTTCTTCTCTGTGCCTGCAAGAATTCATGTGATGTGAAAATATATCCTCAAGTAATCATGTCCGTGGATGACGTAGTTAAATTTTATGAAATATATGATCTATTTTTCGCTGGAGGTTTTTTCCCAGGTCAATCAACGACTGGGGTTGCTGCTGAGATAGGAGAAGCTATTAGAGCTGATGTTATTTTATTTGCTACAAATGTCGATGGCGTTTATACAGCTGATCCGCATAAGAAAAGCGATGCTAAGAGAATTTCTAGAATAAGTGTAGATGAGCTAATAAGCATTGTGAAAAGCTATAGAGCGGAGGCTGGTACTTATCAGCTTATAGATCTGAGCGCATTAAAGATCATTCAGAGGGCCAAAATCCTGGCAATTGTATATAATGGAAATGTGCCTAAAGAAACTCTTAAAATAGTGGGGCTGTTAGAGAAGAAGAATCTAGAGGAGTTAACTAAGTACGGTTCTATAATAACTCCTTAATCATGTTTTTCAATTGCATTTAGCTTATTTACAAACTCGATAAGAGCCTTTACAATGGGATGATCTGTGTTTAATCGGAAAATTTTTGCTTTTTCACTAGATCCAACAAAACGCACGATACCTAATTTTCCCAAGTTTTCTACTCGAGATGATACAGCGCTGGGAGAAGCATTAATTATTTTAGCCATCTTACTAACTGTGAAATAATCATTTGGTCTTTTTAGCAGCTCTTCAATTATTCTTACCTGTGTAGGAGTCCTGAAAATTTGATATAATGATGCTGGCAAATTCATCACCGTTAAAATATCTTTTTTCTTAGTGATTATAGAGGTGTATCTTTTTGGAAATTAAAAAATACCACGTAAAGTTAAAGCTAGACAATATTCTCTTTAGGAACTGTGAATTTGAAGACATTCCTCATGTAATGTATGTTAACAGGGCTACGCTTCCAGAGAATTACTCCCGCTATACATTTCTAGCTATATGGCGCTTGTATAGGGATATGTTTTTTGTCGCCATAGATTTAATCAGTGACAAAATCGTTGGTTATGTGATGAATAAGGTAGATACGGGCCCCTCCTTTTTTGACAAACGGAAAGTGGTTAGTAAAGGTCATGTATTCTCTGTTGGTGTTTTGAAAGAGTATAGACGACGGGGCATAGCCACATGTTTAATGGCTCTAGCTTTTAAAGCAATGAAGCAAAGGAGATTACATGAAGTCTTTCTCGAAGTGAGAGTCAGTAACATACCAGCTATAAAGCTTTACGAAAAAATTGGGATGAGAATTATCGGGCGTATAAAACGTTATTATGCGGACGGTGAGGATGCATATATAATGGCTGCTCTCATGGATGATGTAATTGATTTTGCTGAGAATGTGATTGATTATCTTGTTAAGAACTCCAAGGTGGTGTTAAGTAATGGATAAGAGGCAAAGGAGGATTGCGATAATAGATACAGAGCGTTGTAAACCAGAGAAAACAAATTATGCTTGCATGCATGTCTGTCCTCCTCAAAGAGCAGGAGTTAAGGTGTTCGAAATTGATGAGGAGACAAAATTTCCTAGAATAAATGAGGAGCTATGCATTGGATGCGGGATATGCGTTAAGCATTGTGTTTTCAAGGCAATAATAATTGTTAATCTTCCTTACCCCGTTGAGAATGAGATCGTCCATAGATATGGACCGAACATGTTCTCTCTATATAGATTACCTATTCCCGTTAGGGGTAGCGTTACTGGCTTAATCGGACAAAATGCCATTGGGAAATCTACTAGTTTAAAAATACTAGCGGGTTTATTAAAGCCTAATTTAGGAAATTACGAGAATCCTCCTGAATGGGATGAAGTTATAGAGCGATTTAAAGGAACTCTCTTGCAGCAATATTTCTCAAAGCTTGCAAATGGAGAGCTAAAGGTTGTATATAAACCTCAATACGTAGATATGATTCCGAAAGTGATTAAAGGTAAAGTTAACGAGGTTTTGAAAAAACGTGATGAAAGAGGAATAAGCGATTTATTAATTGATGAGTTGCGGTTAGGAGAAATTCTAGATCGTCCCATAAGTAAGTTAAGTGGGGGCGAATTGCAAAAGTTCGCAATAGCTGTAGCGATTGAAAAAGATGCTGATGTCTACTTATTTGATGAACCAGCTTCGTATCTTGACGTCTTGGAAAGAATGAGGGTAGCCAAGGTCATTAGGGAATTAGCTGAGAAAAATCATAAGTATGTGCTAGTTGCGGAGCATGACTTAGCAATACTTGATTATATTAGCGATAATGTTTGCATATATTATGGAGAACCAAATGCTTACGGAATAGTTTCAAAGCCTCGTAGCGTAAGAGAAGGAATAAATATTTTCCTTGAAGGCTACATTCCGGACGAAAATGTCCGCTTCAGATCATCACCTATCAGATTCTCAGTAATTGCTCCTGTGGACGAATCTGCTAGGAAAGAGATCTTATTGACTTATCCTAAGCTAAGAAAGTCGTTTAATGGTTTTTATCTTGAGATATCTCCTGGAGAATTAAGAAAAGGCGAGGTGATCGGTGTTTTAGGACCCAATGGTATTGGAAAAACGACATTCATTAGACTAATTGCAGGAATTCTGAAACCGGATGAGGGGTATGAATGGAAGTTACCTGAGCAGTTAGTAATATCATATAAGCCTCAATACTTAAGTGAGTTTGTTGGAGATGAAGAGTGGCTAACTGTGCGCGAAAAGATAGAGAACGCTAGGAGAGGTGCCGTTGAGGATAAATGGTTCCGCACCTACGTAATTCATCCATTAGGGCTGGAGAGAATTTTAGATATGGAGCTGGGAGATTTAAGTGGTGGAGAATTACAAAAAGTAGCTATTGCTTATGCATTAGCAAAAAAAGCAGATCTTTATCTACTAGACGAACCAAGCGCGTACATCTCGGCCGAGGATAGATTTTGGGTAGCTAAGACTATTAAGAATCTCGCTCAAGCGAATAATGCCACTATCATAGTAGTGGAGCATGATCTTTTGGTGGTTGATTATATTGCCAACAGATTAATCGTATTTGAAGGAGAACCTGGAAGACATGGGATTGCTACGGGACCTTATACTATGCTGGAGGGAATGAATAAATTCCTGAAGATTTTAGGAATAACGTTTAGGCGGGATAAGACAACGCAGAGGCCTAGGATTAATAAGCCAGGAAGCAGGCTTGATCTTCAACAAAAAGCACTAGGGCAATATTATTACGTTGGATGAGGATATGTTCGGTTTTTAGGCCAGAATGGTATCTTCCCTTTTATCAATTCCTAATATCTCCCAAACTGTTGGGGCGTCATCAACATAGAATTCCTGTATATCCTTAATTATAGTAACTATTCTTCCTGTTGCATTATGAACTGATCCAGGAACTCTAAGTAACCTTACATGATCTATCGTCACCTTCTTATCTATTCTAGGAATTTCCTGGCGTATTCTTCTCCAAATCTTTCGGAATTCTTTTTTCCCGAGGTTCTTTAAGATGATATTATTCCTCTGAGCATATCTTCTCAAGAGGCGCATTTGATAGCGATATGTAAGAGGCTCTTCAATTGAATCAGGACTAATGTATATAGCAATAGCTTCTCGAGCTTCCTCTGATAATGTCCTTGCCTCCTTATCCAAGACCCAAGCGTGCACGCCTCGTCTCCCCGAGAACACCCAGATGATCTTAGAGAAACCGAAGTCTTCTCTCAGGGTCTCATCAACTATTAAAGCAGCGTCTACAACAAACCGCCAACATATTGGACATACATGATTCTTGCCTTTGCCGCATCTTCTTATATCATCATAATCGGTGAGATCTATATCAAAAACGAGTTCTCGCCCAAGCCATCGTAAGCGTGTTATAGAGGTATTTGGAGAAGGTGGGGGGTCAAAGAGAGCACCAACATACGCTGCTAGTACACCCTTTTCACTCATAAACTTTTTTAACTCAAAAGGTGTTTCAAAGGAAAGATTCCTAATAAAGTGTTCTTGGCCATCTTCTCTCATCACAGAGAATCCAAACTCTCTGTGATTAAATTTTTCTATGCCTATCACTTTTAACAGGGGTTCTATGGAGAATTTTCTCCTATAATACTCGGATAAAATTTCACGAGTCAGTTTAGACTGCAAGATGATTATACCCCATACACAATCTTTCTGGTTCGAGGTCTTAACTTAATAGCTGTTGGCCATCCACATTTAGGGCATATTATTAGATTTATCTCAGAAAATAATTCCATTGAAATTTCGAAGACGTGCCCGCATTTAAGACACATATACTTAGATCGAGCTCCTAAGGGAATTCCATCAGTTTCCTTAACCATTTTGATCCCTTTTTCCTAACTTAACGAAATTAAATTTGAGTATGAATACTATTAATCCTTTACTGCTAGAATTAGTCGGAAAGAAGAGATGGTGCCCCGGGCGGGATTTGAACCCGCGTCGCCGGCTTGAAAGGCCGGCATGCTTGACCGGGCTACACCACCGGGGCACGATTGAGTAGCTCCCCCTGGCTCTTAATTATGAGTTATTAAGAAATTGTGTGGGGCTTTAAAAATCTTACACTTCTTTACTATTAGATTCCGTTAAGACTACTACTGAAGGGTAAGATCAACCTAGCGAGCTGGTAATGAAGTGGTGGGGCCGGCGGGATTCGAACCCGCGACCACCGGCGCCCAAGGCCGGCATCCTTCCTGGCTAGACTACGGCCCCAATGTGTTTTATCCGTGTTTTATGTTTTCTCTTATTTTTAAAAGCTTCGGTAAATTATGGTAAAAGATAAAACCTTACAATTTTATCGAGTGTTAACAGTTTTTCTTTAAATAGGATTCCTGACTAGTTATCCGTGGTGAGAGATCCGTCATGTATATACTTATATATGGTGTCTACTGTGAGCGGAGAGAGGCAGAAGGAGCGAATAGAAGTTCGGGAGATCATCCAAGCACTCGGAGAGGCCGAACTTAAATATTTAGATGCGATGAAAACTCGGAGGCAGTTAATAGGCATAGTTCTTATGATCATAGGATTTGTGTCTTGGATACTTGTACTTTACGTTGCAATAAGTAATCCTTCTCAGAGCTTTATCTGGATTTTAGCGGGTCTCTTTATAAGCCCCCTACTAATGAGAGAAGGTTCTATAGCTATCAGAGATGCGAAAAGTATCGCTATACCGGGAGGCGGAAGATATCAGGTCTTTTCAAAGATAGTATGTATGGAGTGTGGCTATAGTGAAATAAGACCTTGGCGAGAGGGAGAATATGTGGGAATTAAGTTGAGTGACAAGTGTCCGAAATGCGGAGGAGGATTGACTGTTAAGGCTATATTTGGGGAACCAGAAAAGAAAATTAAGCCCATAGGGATGCCGATTCAGGTGATGGGCGGCCAAGCAAAGATTAGTGGTTGGGAATTACTAAGATATTATCTCCTAGACCTATTTACTCCGTTTAAAATAGCTTTCAGATGGGTAGCTAAGAAAATCAATCAGAGGGAGAGGGTGGTATAGCTTGGGCTCAAGGTACAAAATAAGCGTTATTGGAAAAGATCCAGCTGTTGAAGAGATAATTAGGGAGGCCATCGATGTTATTAAGGAGAAGAAGGTAACGTGTATTTTTGAGAGATTATGTCCTAATTGCAATTGGAAGATCCCTAGTTTCAGGCTTGAGCATGATCTAGCTTGTCTGGAATGTATTCCTGAGAAAATAGCTAAAAAGCATTATAAGGAGGAATACCAGAATCCTCAATTGAGGTTAGGTAGTATTTTGGAGAAAAATAAGGCTCTAAGAAAGTTTAAACGCGCATATATGATAGAGAAAGAGTTACAGGACTTTATCGAGTTCTTCAAGAAATTAATGGGAGCCCCTCCTTGGAGTGCTCAGCGTGTATGGGCTCGAAGAGTTTTAACTAATGAAAGTTTCGCGATTATAGCTCCCACAGGAGTTGGTAAAACTGTTTTTGGACTAATAATGGCTTTATACCTCGCCCATAAGAAGGGGTTTAGAACGTATATAATTTTACCAACAAAAACACTTTTGCGGCAAGTCTTAGAGAAAATAAGAGGTTGGGAGGAGAAGCTTGGCACAAGATATGTTATAGCTTATCATTCTGAAATGAGTGCTAAGGAGAGAAAAGAGTTCACCGAAAGATTTCAGTCAGGGGACTTTAAGATATTAATAACAACGTCTCAATTCCTCATAAGGAATCTTCAGGATGTGATACAAGCTTTTAGTAAAGCTGGAGGACAAAAACATTATCATAGATATGTTGATTTTATGTTTGTGGACGATGTTGATAGCTTTCTGAGAAATGTTAAGAATCTGGATAGAGCAATGGTTCTCCTTGGTTATACTCTAAGTAGAAAGATGCGAACTATTATTGATAAAGTCAGGAAATATGTCTCTGGCTCTGAGGAAACTTCACAATTAACTGATGATGAATGGGAAGAAATTATTAGAACTAGAGAGAAAGCTGGCATACTTGTAGTATCATCAGCTACGGGCAGAGTGCGAGGTGTTCTTATTCGTAGGTTATTCTCTGTAATATTTGGTTTCTCAATAGGTTCCTCTAGGGAAGGTATTCGGAACGTTCTTGACGTATATGACGATAAACTCCTGAATAAGCCAATTACTAAGAGAGAGTTAATAGATGAAGCTATTGAATTGATCAAAAAATTGGGAGATGGAGGATTGGTTTTCGTAGCTAGGGGGGCAGATAGTGATGAGATAATAGAAGAGTTGGTAAAAAAATTATCAGGAGAAGGTATAAAGGCTCTCGGCGTAACTGCTGAGGAAGGAACAGAAGTAACAAATGCCATTGAGAAATTTGCTGCGAAGGAAGTCGATATCCTCATAGGCAAGGCTTCTCCCTATGGATTATTAGTTCGGGGACTAGATCTGCCAGAGAGAGTGAGATACGCGATCTTTATAAAGGTGCCGCATTTCAGTGTGCGGTTAGAGCCAAGACCAAATCCAGTATATCTATCATTTGTAATGCGTAAGTTAGTTAATGCATTCGAGAATAAGGGAGAGATTTTAGATGACATTAGAAATCTAGCTTCCCATTTAGTATGGTTAACGACTAGTGAAATTAGAAATTTAGAGGACGAGATTCGCAATTTACTCGCAGAGAAGAATGTTGATCAGCTCCTTGAGGAATTAGAATCTAAGAAGTTAGATGAATTATCACATAGAGATAGGGCTATCTACTTTACTCTTAAGTTATTTAAGGCTTTATCCGAGCTTCTAGCTAGAAATGATCTTGAAGAACGACTTTCTGCCGCTGGTATACCCTTTGAGACAAGAATGGAGAATGGAACTAAAGTGTTTAGTATATTAACAGCTGACATTAAAACTTACATACAAGCTTCTGGTAGAACCTCTAGACTCTTCGCTGGCGGAATTACTAAGGGAATTTCGATTATCTTACCCACAAACAAATACTTACTCGAAGAGCTTGATAGGAAATTATCTTGGACTGTGGAGACGACACTTTATCCTTTATCGGATATTAAGTTAGATGTGATCATGAAAGAAATAGATAAGGATAGAGAAAGGGTCAGAATAGCACGACTTGGAAAGATGCCTGCTAAGGAGCATTTACAAACCTGCCTTTTTATAGTCGAATCCCCGACGAAGGCCCGTACAATAGCAAGCTTTTTCGGCAGACCTACTAGAAGGATATTTCCAGGGCTCGTTGCTTATGAGATAATAATTGGTAAGTATCTAGCAACGATCGTTGCTACAATAGGTCATGTAACGGATCTCATTACCCATAAGTTTATCCCTGAATTCGCAACCATAAGGCGGAATGGTAAGATAGAGCATGTGATTAGAGCCTATACAATAAGAGAGTTATCTTGGCCCTATGGAATAGTTGTGCTAAATACCGATTCTGGAACGAAATTCATTCCGATATTTGGTCCTAAAATAACTTGCGGACAATGCGGATATGTCTTTGTACCATATTTTACGGTGAATGATAAGCTTGATGAGAAACTTCAACAAGTTAAATTTAAGAAAATAAAGGCTTACATGCATTATCTCGCGCCTAAGAGATCATGGGATATTCATGCCTTTAAACGACGTACCGAAATACCTCTGAAGTGCCCGAGATGCGGAGAGACAGAGAAACTTTATGATAAAGCCATAACAATTGAGGCTCTAAGACAATTAGCGCTAGAAAGTGAGGTAGTTCTTATAGGCACAGACCCAGATATCGAAGGAGAGAAAATAGCATGGGATGTTGCAATTTTGCTTAAGCCTTATGTCAAGAAGATTATGAGAGTAGAATTTCATGAAGTAACGAGGAGCGCTATCGAGAAAGCTCTGGCAGAAACTAGGGATATAAATTTCGAATTAGTAATGGGTCAGTTGCTGAGGAGAATAGAGGATAGATGGATTGGTTTTTATCTTTCTGAAGAATTAAAGGAAATTTTAAATGAGAGAAACTTATCAGCGGGTAGGGTTCAGTCTCCAGTTCTCTCTTGGATCGTTGAGCGTTATAACTTATGGAAGGAGAAAGAGAAATGGACCATAATTAACATTGGAGAAGGAGCTGAAATAAAAATTAAAGGCGAGGTTAAAGTCAAGAGAATAAAGATAAATAAATTTATGGTTGAGGAGAAAAAGCTATTCCCGCCTCCGCCATTAATAACTGACACGATGCTTACTTATGCTTCAATTCTCTACGGGATGAGTGCGGATAGAACAATGAGGCTTGCTCAAACACTCTTCGAGGTAGGTCTAGTAACGTACATTAGAACAGATTCTACGAGAGTTTCAGACGCGGGTTTAGGAGTAGCAAAGAGGTTGATAAGTGATAACTTCGGCCCAGAGCTCTTTGTGCCTAGGAGATGGAGTAGAGGCGAAGAAGGGGCTCATGAATGTATAAGACCTACTAGAGCTTTGATGTTGAATGATCTTAGAGAAGCTCTTGAGAGAGGAGAAATTGTTCTCCAGGAAGAATTGCCAGCGGATGCGTACCAATTATATGATATGATTGTACGCATATTCATGGCATCTCAAATGAAAGAAGCGCTCGCAGATTACGCGGATTTAACCGTTGAGGTCTATTATGAAGATGAGAAAGGAGAAGAGAAAGTCTTAGAAGAAACGATATCGGGTGTTCTTGAGATAAAAGAAAAAGGTTTTTACCAAGCATTAACTCCGCTCATGATGCGTATTTTTATGCCTAAGAGAGTACCTAAACTGAAAGAAGGCATCGTACTATTGCCCAAAGATGTCAAAATAGAAGTAAGGGAGATGCCTAAAGCATGGCCATTGAGGGAGGGAGAAATTGTAAAGATGATGCGGGAGAGGGGTATTGGTAGACCATCCACTTATGCAACAATCATAGAGAAACTTTTCGAAAGAAGATATGTCAAGAAAATTCAGGGAGGTTTTGTTGTACCACGAGAGAGGGGAATAATTGTGAATAGAATAGTTAACGCCATGCATCCAGAAATGGTATCTGAGGAAAGAACTAGGATAATTTTTGACCTAATTGACAAAGTGGCGAGGGGGGAAGAGGATTGTATAAAACTACTGGAGGACATATACAGGGAGATAGAAAAAGCTAAGGAGGAAGCTAAGCATAAAGCTCTACCATCCGATATTATAGCAGAGATTGAGAAGTATCGAAGGAATGTAGAGAGACGATTAGGTCGGTAAAATATTAAAATAAAAATTGGTTCACCTTCATCTTTTTGCAGGAGAATTTAGATAAAGAATCTTGTATCTATTCCCTGATTGGATAATAATTACCCTATTTTCGGGTTCCCCAAAATTAATGCTAAAAACTCCCTTCTCAATAATCTTTACATTGAGTAAAGGCTTTTTCTCCTCATCCACAAGTTTAAAGAGCTTATAGCCGCATCGTGGGCATCCATTACGGAAATCTCTAATACTTTCAATAGAGAAAATAGTATTACATTTAGTGCATTGAACTAGCATAGTTCTTTCCTCATCTAATAATGTAATAGAAGGTGATACCGCTTACCAGAAAAAATTTGGCTAAATATAGAGCTGTGTAACATTGGTGGTTTACCTTGACTAGGAATTTTTCTAAATCAAAAAAGAGAAGACTTCGACTAAGGTCTAAATTGGCATTAGAGAATATTAAGGAGATGCTCAATAGAGCATTTCTTGAGGGATATAGATGCAATATAGAGAGAAGCATAATTTTGGGGAGACAAGCTCGACGTCTATCAAAAGCTACAGGGGTTAAGATTCCTTGGTACTTTAAATTCTTCTTCTGTAAAAAATGTAAGAGATTCCTTATACCAGGTAAAACCATGCGGATAAGAATACGGAATAGGAGAGAGCCTCATATTACTATTACTTGCTTATTATGTGGAAGTATTAAGAGAGTTCCACTAAGGCATAGATAGAGATAAATTTGACATGAAGCACATACTTTTCTTTAATAATCATTCAGAGATTAAGGGGCCAATTATATGCCTAAGAGCGTAACATTAGACATGTTCCTAACGCAGGAACATGTAAAAAAGAAGGAAGAAAAGGAACAACCTAAAGAGAAGCCTACTAGTTCCTTAAAAATTGTTGATGAGAAAATTAAAAAGTTGCTAAATACGGCTAAAAAGGAGAGAGAGACTTCTGAGGCGCATGAACTTTTCCTATTATCAGTCGAATATGATCCTGATAGAAATAAAGCTCTGATGAAGTTCTATGATTTAAAAAATAAGAGAGTGGTCTTCCTCTATGATAAGACTGGTCATAAGCCTTACTGCTTAACATCTGCTACTAAAGAGGAGATTTTACAAGCAGCCAAGAGAATGAGAGGATCATTAGAGGGAATAGATGAAGTAACTAAATATGATCCAATAGAAGATCGTGAGATATCTCTAAGAAAGGTAATCGTTTCTGACCCATTAGCTATAGGAGGAAAAGATGGAATTAGGAACATTTTAGGGGAGGATCGATGCTGGGAAGCCTGGATCCAGTATCATCTCAACTACATTTATGATGCTAAGCTATGGCCATCAATGATCTATGACATTTTAGATGGTAAGCCAAAACTACGAAAGGAGAACCCGTCTGAGATTGAGGAAGAGTTACGAAAAATCTTTGAGGAAAGCGATTTACAAGGACTTGTGGATAAATATCTGCCAATATTCACAGCAAAAGTGCCTAACATAGATTTCATTTCCATCGATATAGAAGTTGCTGGCGGTGGAAGAATACCGCAAATGAATAGACCCTACGATCCAATAATTGCTATTGGTTTAACAAAAGTAGAATATGAGGATCGAAAGCAGAAGGAAGAGAGAGAAGTATTCGTACTAAGGAAGTATAGAGGGGCAAGGGAACAAAACTTAGAGGGCGTCAAAATTGTCGGTAACAAGGGTCATTACATTGAGGGAATCATAAATGTTAATGGTAAGGAAGTAAAGATCCGGGTATACGATGATGAAAGATTAATGATTCTCGATTTCTTTGAGAAAATATGGGAAGCTCCAATTGTAATTACGTTTAATGGGGACAACTTTGATTTAAGATATATCTACAAGCGTTGTGAATACTTGGGAATACCAAAGGAGATAATACCATTCAAAATTGTTAGTAAGGGAGAAATCAAAGAGGCTCATATGCGCGTAGGAATTCATATAGATTTATACAAGTTTTACGGCAATGCTGCTATAAAGACCTACGCCTTTGCGAATAGATATGACACAGTAAGTTTAGAGGATGTATCTCAAGCCTTATTGGGCATTGGAAAGATCTTTCCAGAGTATGAAGAGGTTGAAAAGCTCAGCTTATATGATCTTGCTCGCTATTGTTGGTGGGATTCATATATCACTGCTCAACTATTTAACTTTGAGAATCAGCTACCGCTGAAACTCATGATAATGCTTTCTAGGATAACCCGCTATCCCATTAGGGAGCTTTCGAGAAGAGGAGTTTCAGCTTGGATAGAAAACTGGTTCTATGCGGAGCATAGAGATAGAAACTACCTAATTCCTAATAGATTTCAATTAGATAAAAAGGAAGAAAGAATAACGAAACTCGGTCCGAGACCTCCGCCAATAATTTCAGGGAAGAAGTACCGAGGAGCCATTGTCCTAGAACCAAAACCAGGCGTATGGTTTAATGTGTGGGTATTAGACTTCGCGAGTATATATCCCACGATAATTAAAGTTCATAATATAAGCTACGAAACCGTAGACTGCCCGCATGAAGAATGTATGAAAAATAAAGTTGAAGAACTTCCTCACTGGATCTGCACAAAGAGGCGGGGAATCGCTTCCCAGCTAGTGGGATTTATACGTGATTTAAGAGTTAAGTATTTCAAGAAAAAGGCAAAGACGGTTAAGGGCGAGGAAAAGATTTTCTACGATATAGTTCAAGGTGCACTAAAGGTTCTTATTAATGCAAGTTATGGCGTATTCGGTGCTGAGCATTTCCCATTCTATGCTTTATCTGTAGCCGAGACTATAACAGCGATAGGGAGGCAGAAGATTAAAGCTGTAGCTAAAAAAGCTCAAGAACTAGGTCTTGATGTGTTATATGGTGATACGGATAGTATCTTTATTCACAATCCTCCAGAAGAAAAAGTCAAATTCCTGATTGAATATGGTGAGGAGAAACTTAATGTTGATCTAGAAGTAGATAAGATCTACAGATATCTAGCTCTCTCAGCGCGCAAAAAGAATTACTTTGGTGTTCTTCAAGATGGTTCAGTAGATATTAAGGGACTAATGGCAAAGAAAAGAAATACACCAGAATTTCTAAAAAAAGAATTTAAACGAGTTCTTGAAGTTCTTAGTGAGGTTAAATCTCCAGAAGAACTTAAGGAGGCGAAGAATAAAATCGAGGAAATAATTATCGATATCATCCATAAGCTTAAGAGAGGAGAGTATTCACTAGAAGATTTGGCTTTTAAAGTACAGCTTACAAAGCCCTTAAACGAGTATGTAAAGACTACTCCTCAACACGTTCAAGCTGCTAGAAAACTTAAGAGAGAAGTTTTACCTGGGGAAATTATTGCTTATGTAAAGACGAAAGATAGTGTAACACCAGTCGAACTGAAGCCAAAAAAGAGTGATATAGATTGGCCCAAGTACATTGAGTATACGCGAAGTGTCTTTGAGCAATTACTAGACTCGCTGGGAATGTCGTTTAGTGAAATAGAATCAAAAGCGAAGGGCGTTGCAGATTTATCCAAATTTATTATGTGATATTTGAAATACTCATAACAACTTTTATCTTTAAGAGAATTTTTGCGATGATGACGTAAAGTAGCTGAAGGATGATGAAGTTCTGGAGCTCTGAGCTAGATGATTACTATAAGCCGATCAAGAATCGTCCCAAGTAAAAGGGTTCTTCATTCCTCCATAGGATTGTAATATTTAAAAACGTCGCATATTGTTAATAGAAAATGGAAGATTTTCACGCATAATGAATAGCGGTGGGGGCGTGGCCTAGCCAGGTTATGGCGGCCGGCTCCAGAACGCCTTTGAAGAGACCGGTGTGTCCGGGGTTCAAATCCCCGCGCCCCCACCAATTTTTCTTTTTCCGATTTTTACTCCATGGATCTACTAAGTGTGAAATACTTTTAATGGAATAGAAAATTCTTCAGGTATAATATGGCCTCCCCTGGCAGTACTTGCCTGACTTGGCCCCGACATGGGTAGGAATGAGGGCAAGGCTCCGGGGGAGGCCACATGTTTTCCGGTGAATGAGCAATGAGTGCTGAGGAGAAAGTGCTCGAATATCCATATCATGAGTATTATAAAAAATTAACTAATAGGAAGCACCCAGCGGTTGATGAATTGGTAATTGCAAGAGTGGTTCGGATAGAATCTCATGGGATTTATGTATTTCTGGATGAGTACAATGTTGAAGCTTACATACCGCTTAAGGAGATATCAACTAAGTTCATTAAACATCCTAGAGAGGTCGTTAAGCTAAATCAGAGAATAGTAGCTAAGGTGTACTCCGTTAGAAAGGGTGGATTAGTGATAAATGCTTCTTTAAAAAGGGTTCTTCCTGCAGAAAGGCAGAGGAAATTGCAAGAATGGAGAAAGTTGCGACGATCGCTTATTCTTATGGCCCAAATGGCCAAAGAGCTTGGTGTTTCATTAGAGGAAGTTATAGAGAAAGTAGGTGCCAAGTTTATGGAGTATTATGACACGCCTTACGATGGTTTCGAGGCAGTGGTAAGGTGGGGGGAAGAGATCTTAAGAGAGGTAGGAGTTCCTGATGAATGGATTCCCAAAGTTTACGAGGTAATTAAGGAGAATGTTAAACTAAAGGAAGTTGTGCTTAAGCAAACGGTATTAATTTCAAGTCTAGCCCCTGATGCCGTGGATAGAATAAAGAAGGCTTTATCAGAAGCAATAAAAATATCCCCAGAGAAAATAGAGGTCGAGTATATCTCCTCTCCTAAATACTTGGTTAGGATTAAGGGCTATGACTGGAAGGAAGTTCATAGGTTATTTAAAGATTTCATGAAAAAAGTGAGAGCGATTATTCTGACTAATAATAAGTGGCCAACCACAGTTGAGGCTGAGGAGGAGATAGAAAAGAAGCCTAAGAAGCGCAAAAGGAAGTAATTTGGCGATTAATCATGGGTAAAAGAATTTATAAATGCTTAAAATGCGGCAGATACACGCTTAGAACAGATACATGCCCAGTATGCGGTAGCCAAGTAGCTATAGCGCATCCTCCAAGATTTAGCTTAGTCGACAAGTATGGTAGATATAGGCGGTTATTAAAGAAATCTATCGGGTTATTACCAACAACTAATGAAACTGAGGAGAAGAAGGATGTTGTTTGATTATCTCCGAGAAAAACGCTGGATAATGATTTCAGGCAAGGGGGGGACGGGCAAAACGACAACGGCAGCAGCTACTGCAATTAAGTTTGCTGAAGAAGGATGTAAAACTATAGTGGTTAGTCTCGATCCAGCGCATTCCCTTAGTGATTCTCTTATGGTGGAAATAGGGCCGAGTATGAAAGAGATATCGGGATTTAGAAATCGACTCTATGCGCTTGAGTTTAACCCCAACATGTTGTTTATGGAGGAGAAAGAGAAAATAGAGAGAGCGCTTAGAGAGATGGGCGATTTAGATGAAATGATGATTCCTCCCGAAATCCTCGAATTAGTTGGAGGTGGGGAGGTCTTACCAGTAGAATTTGCAGAGGGAATAGGATTTATTCGACTATTCGAGATTCTTAAGGATTCCGATTTCGATAAGATAATATTTGATACTGCCCCGACGGGGCATACTTTAAAACTATTGGAGCTCCCAGATTATTTGGATTCTTTTCTAGGAAAAATGATTAAGATTCAATTAAGGTTATCCAGCTTTTTCCATAATATCAAAGCCTTCCTTAGACTTGAGAAAGGTCCCGATACTGCCAAGCAAGCGCTAGAAGCTTTTGAAAAGCTCAAAGAGATTGTAAATAATCTAAGACAGACGATAAGAGATGAAAAAAAGACCGAATTCATCGTCGTAACCATACCAGCTACTATGAGCATATATGAAAGCATGCGGCTCATTGGAGAGCTCGATGCGTATGAGATTCCAAATCGTTTTATCGTAGTAAATATGGTGAGAATATATAAGGGAGAATGTTCTTTCTCGAATTCATTGGCGAAGATGCATAGAAGAAACTTGGAGGAAATTCGAAAAGCATTTCCAGATAAGAACATTATAGTGGTTCCTTTTTTTGTTCAGGAAATAAGAGGAATTGACTCGCTGAAGAGAATTATAAATTATCTTGAATCATTTACGATCGAAAAAGCATTTGAGGCTTATGAAAAAGGGGTGTGTATAGATTGAGCGCCAAGAATCTTGTGGATAGAATATATGAAATCGCCACTAGAAGGGGTTTCTTTATCCCTACTGCAGAAATATACGGGGGTCTTGCTGGTGCCTTTGACTACGGGCCTATTGGAACTTTAATGAAGAGAAAAATTGAGGAGATTTGGAGAGAGATCTTTGTCCTAGATGAAGATAATGTATGGGAGATAGATGGTAATGTAATTCTACCCGAACGAGTTCTCATGGCAAGTGGGCATGTAGAGAACTTTGTCGAGCCTGTAGCTCAATGTAAAAAGTGCAATGCAGTTTATAGAGTTGATAAGCTTGTTGAGGAACTTTTGAATATTCCTGGAGAAGGGAAAACTCCAGAAGAATTAGAGAAGATAATTAAAGAAAATAACATCAGATGCCCAGCATGTGGAGGAGAACTCAGCGATGTGAGAGTATTCAATGTCATGTTCCCCTTATTAATTGGACCGACTGGTAGATTAAAAGGCTATTTGAGACCTGAAACAGCTCAGAATATTTTCATAAACTTTAATAGGGTATGGCTGGCAGTACGTGCAAGATTACCTTTTGCTATTGCTCAGATAGGAAAATCGTTCAGAAACGAGATTTCCCCGAGGCAATTCTTGTATAGACTTCGCGAATTTACGCAGATGGAAATTGAACAATTTGGAACTCCCGAGATATTCGCTAAGCATCCGCGTTTTCATGAGGTAGTTGATCTAGAGATTAATTTTGTTCCAGCAAAAGGAGAGAATGCGGGGAGGACTATTAAGATTAAATTAGGAGAAGCTGTAGAGAAAGGAATTTTTCCTAATGAATATTTTGCGTACTATATTGGTAAAACATATCTATTCTATAAAAGACTAGGAATTCCGGATGAGGACATAAGATTCAGAGAAATTCCAGACTATGAGAGACCGTTTTACTCTAAGATGAATGTGGATGTTGAAATAAGATTGAGCATTGGTTGGAAAGAGGTGGAAGGTACAGCCTATAGAGCTGACTACGATCTATCTAGGCATTCGCGATTTTCTGGTGTTAAACTAGCAATACAACATAATGGTAAGATGGTTATACCTGAAGTCATTGAAGCATCGTTTGGCATTGAGAGGACGATGTTAGCTATCTTAGAGAAATGCTTTAGGCCAGAGAACTATGATAGGCCATGGGCTTGGTTCGCGTTTCCACCGTATTTAGCGCCTATATCTGTTGCTGTATATCCTCTGCTGGAAAAGGAAAAAGCTATGGTCGAGAAAGCTAAGGAGCTTTATCGTAAATTACGGAAAAAGAAAGTTAACGTGGTTTTTGATGCTAAGGGTTCTATAGGAAAGCGATATGCTAGAGCCGATGAGATAGGAATACCGTTCTGTATCACAATAGATCATGAGACATTAGAAGATGATACTGTGACTATAAGAGATAGAGACTCGAAAGAACAAGTACGAGTCCCTATTAAAGAGCTAGAGGATATCTTGAATAAACTTATATCAGGTTCAGTATCATTTGAGGACATAAAGAAGAGGTATCCATTGGTGGGTAAAAAATGAGTGGTAATGCTCCCTCTCCCAAGGTTCTCGGAATGAGTTATGATGAGATGTTAGAAAGGGCTCTTAAAAGCTTGCCTGAGGAAATAAGAACACCTAGTGGGATGGAGATACCCAAAGCAGAAATTTTCCAAGAAGCTGGTAGAACGATAATAACTAATTGGAAGGACATTATAACAAAGCTTAACAGAGATGAGAGGATAATCCTTAGATACCTAGAACATAGGTTAGGCACTGTAGGATGGATAATTAAAGGTAGGGCTGTCCTTCAAGGCCTGTACAAGAGGACACGGATAAATAAATTGCTAGAACTATTTGCCAAAGAATATGTTATCTGTGACGTATGTGGTCGTCCTCACACAATCCTTTACAAGGAGAAGGGACAATTAATCAAGAAGTGTGAGGCCTGTGGTGCTTGGAGAGTGGTTGAGAGAATCTAAATCTCCAATGTCACTTTCCTTATAGTGATTAATTTTTTAAGTGTTGCATCGTATCTTCGCTCTAAATACTCATAGCTCTCGGCTAAGAATCTCATTTTTATTCTCTGCGCAATAATACGACCCGTTCTTCTATCACTTACTCGGATATCTAATCCCTTCGCAATTTTCTTAACATCAACAAAAGTTGAAGGATCAGCGAATCTTAGTACATTATCTATGATTCTCTGCACTTCTGTTACATAGTTTTTAGATTTTTTTCGAGAAAAACGAACATGTATGACATATTCAAAATAACTGCCAGTACGCTTTTTCATGCAAAGGGGGCATATGGTCTTTGTGAAATTTGTAGTGATATTGATATCCTTGATAGGCACATCATTTGAAACAAGCCTAATCGGAATCTGAAGCGCTCCCGTCTCAATACCCTGCATTAAAAGATCCTTAGACAAATCACTAATAACAATCTCGAATTTTGCCTTTTTGAAGAGCTTTAGTTTTTTAACAGCAGAGCTGAGAATTTTCTTGAAGTTTTCAACGCTTAATCTTATCCAAGAATTCCCAAATTTTATCCGACCGCAAATATTACAGACGGTTATAGAAACTCTGGGTTCTCCAGTTATCCGAGAGCTATGAATCTTAGCATAACATTCCTCACATAAACCATGTAGCTCTTCCTTATACTCTGTTGGTTTACCGCATAGTGGGCAGTGATAACTCATTTTATACACCGTGAACAATATACCTTTGATATGATGGTGTTTAAAATACTTTTCTACGCCATAACTCTTCATTAAATAACTCAATAACTGGTGGGAAGATATTGGACGAGGAATTATCAGCCTTTAAGGACGCGTATGAGCTTCTTTTAACGATAGGAGAGGTGCATAAGAAGAGAATAATACTTAATCAAAGAAAAGAACTGCTAGATATAATAGATCTCTTAAGAGATGCAAAAACAAATGGAAAAGTAATCCATATAGCAGGAATGGGTCGATCAAGAATAGCAGGAATGATAATTGGGGAAATGCTAAAGATTCTTGGTTACAGAGTCTCTATAATGGGAGAAACTCTTGCAAAACCTGTTAGAAGAGATGATATAGTATTAGCGGTCTCAGCGAGCGGCTGGACGACGACGACATGTATAATGGTGGAGGGTGCAATAAAATTAGGTGCTAAAATAATAGCATTAACAGCAACACCCAGATCAAAACTCGACAGACTAGCGGATATAACTCTTTATCTTCCGGGAAGAGGGGTACCAGAAGAGATCCCGTATGAAATAAGGCAAATAACTGGGAGGCATAAGACGCCCTTAACACCAATGGGAACGGTATCAGAGACAAACGCGATTCTCATGGGTATAGGTATATCACAAGCAATAATGAGCGTGGGAGATCCAATAAAAAAATTCGAAGAAGCAATCACAAAAACGTTAGAAAACGCTAGGAGAAGTCTAAACCAGATATTAGCAGAGAAGGAGGAAATTATTAAAATAATCAGCACATTATCAGCGGGGGTAAAAAATAAAGATCCACAGATATTCCTAGTAGGAGCTGGAATCTGCAAACTAGTAGCGTTAATGACTGCAATAAGATACCAGCACTTAGCATTGAATGTTCTGGGTCTAGATGACTGGAAATTCCGTAAGAAAGGGGACATATTAATAGTTATATCAGGGTCAGGAGAAAGCGTAATACCACTAGTTTACGCGCAAGAAGCAAAAGAAACAGGAATAAAAGTCTACGCAATAACAGCGAATAAAGAATCAACACTAGCAAAAAAAGCAGATGTAGTAATACATCTGCTTGACACAGCAACGAGAGAAGAATACCTGAAATTAAAAATTAGAGATGAGAAACCAGCATTCATACCAGCATTCGAATATACAGCTCTAATAACACTGGAGAGTACGGTAGCACAAATAGCAGAGAATCACGGAATACTAGAAGAAGAAATGCGATCTCTTCACGCAAACATAGAGTGAGATACAATCCCTCAGCTTTAATTAGCCCAATCCATAAACCAAAACTATTAGGATACCTTAGGGGGGCCCGTACATTTCTACTATTCTACTATTATGAATACTGTTGAATACTTCTGGGATAGATTATATTAGAATGACTTCACTGTAAAACCTAGTATGAGTAATACACAAAAATTTCCGATTTAGAAAAAAGAGGTTGGAAGTTATTGTGGTAGGGCCGCGGGGATTCGAACCCCGGTCGCCCGCTCCAAAGGCGGGCATGCTTGGCCACTACACCACGGCCCTATTTGGTTTTGTTTG
>Ga0190314_1000043_pt1 | contig 53573 bp, 63 predicted proteins | sample 4870071112_MG_FD_165055 | JGI IMG/M metagenome (GOLD analysis project Ga0190314, IMG submission 165055) | Hydrothermal vent sediment bacterial communities from Southern Trench, Guaymas Basin, Mexico - 4870-07-11-12_MG | ecosystem: Environmental > Aquatic > Marine > Hydrothermal vents > Sediment ...
GAATAGATCCGCCACCACTGACCTTCGGCGTCCACGGGCAAGGCCCAAACGTCACCGTGGACGCCTGGACAGGCGGGAACGACAAAGACGAAGCAAACATAACGTTCCATGTGGACGAAAACTCAACAAAGGCAGAATACCGCTACGTATACGTGCCTTTGGATGACTGGAACTCCACAGACAATAGGCCATGCGGGAATGCATTGGCATACTCTGACTGGTTCCCGATAGACGAAAACGTTTCAGATGTGACAGGTAATCTAACAGCTTATCAACAATACCATCTCTATCTGGACGACCTTCCTGAGACAGCATACTTCTGCAACGGAACAAAATTCGATCCAAAGGTAGAGCTGAGGGCATACAATGAAAATGTGTTAGGCCATGCAGCGAGTATACAAATACCTGTTGACTCATGGTGGAGGAAGGTAGAACCATTCATAAACTATGAGAATACAGCTGTGGCAGGGGTAGAATTCGACGCAGAACCTGGATTCGTATACACAGACAACGATTCAAGATTCTACGATCAAATAAGGATTCAGGGAACAGATCCAAACGGATTTGACGCACCAATTCAATATCGGCTTTCAATCAATCCAATCATGGCAAACGACTGCTACTTTGCAGAATACGAAGACTATTGGGTTCCTGGAAAGAAGATAGGAGTCTACTACGACTATGGACAGCCAACAGACTGGTACTTCTGGTCATACGACCTTGAAGAGCCTGAAGGATATATACATTTCCTGAACTCAAGCAAGCTTGACGACGGTTACGGATACAGATACGATTCATCCATGGAGCCAGTAATATTCTGGATCTATTGTAGAACAGCAAGCGATGGAGGGTTTAGCATAATTGAAGAACTAAACATTACCCTGTTCAATGGAACAGTGGTCACAAAGACGTACGAAACAGCTGAAGACTATGTCTCACCTTATTCAGCGAATCCAGGACTTCCAAGCATGGGACAGGCAAAGAAGGCCAAAGTGACAAGCTATCTAACGCTCTAATCCCACATTTCAGCCCCAGGGCGGGGCCTAGGCCCCGCCCACAAATATAAGAAACGTTTTTAAACCCTGTTTAGTATAAAATTAGCGTTCTATTCGCGGTGAATGTTGGCAGTGATAAGGGTTTCCGCCCCTATTCCCCAGGTACGGATGGGTTGATAAGGGCGGGGAAGGCACCCTATTCCCCAGGTACGGATGGGTTGATAAGGGCGGGGAAGGCGCCCTTATTGCCAGAACACCGCTTAGAAGGAGGAATCTAAATGGCTAGTGCGTATAAGTACATACAGGAATCTTTTCAGAAAGCATATGCTAATAGAACCCAAGAGTTAAAGGAAAGACTAATATCCTGGAGGAAGGAACCAGTAGTGGTTAGACTTGATAAGCCCACAAACATAGCTAGAGCTAGATCTCTTGGCTGGAAGGCCAAACAGGGATTTGTAGTCGCTAGAGTTAGGGTAAGAAGAAGTTCTGGAAAACATGAGAGACCAAACAAGGGTAGAAGGCCAAGCAGGATGGGTGCTCTCAAGAAGAAGAGGAAAAAGAGTATACAGTGGATAGCTGAAGAGAGGGTTGCAAGGAAGTTCCCAAACCTTGAGGTTCTGAACTCATATTACGTAGCAGAGGATGGCCAGCATTACTGGTACGAGGTTATAATGGTTGATCCAAATCATCCAGCAATAAAGAATGACAAGGATGTAAATTGGGTATTGGGTGTCAAGGGCAGAGTGTTCAGGGGATTGACATCTGCTGGAAAAAAAGCTAGAGGGTTGAGAAACAAAGGAAAGGGAGCCGAAAAGATTAGGCCAAGTATTAGAGCCAACAAGAGGAAGGGCAAATGATAAAGGCTATAAAGATAGAAACCTTTTGCCACCCAACAGAGTCATTGGAGCTAGTGAAGAAGGCATTTATGACTATTAGTCCGAGGGATCCAGATATTAAAAAGGGTACAACGCATTTTGGATTACCTATCCTAACACTGGAAGCTAAACTAACGAAATCAAAAGAGATCAAAACTTTCCTAGAAAGGATGAAGGATCTACCAGCCACAGACAAGAAAAAGCTTTTAGCTGAGGCAGAGGAAAGACTTGAGAATGGAGAGTTTCATTTCAGCTTGGATAAGTTTAAAGCACTGGAAGGAAAGGTTGCCCTTGCAGATAGAGAGCCAATTAGGATTACTATAAAACTAGTTACATACCCACATAACAGGGAAGCAATATTAGCTGAGGTTACATCTTTGTTAAATGAGCTTTGAGGGAGCGCAATGAAATATTATGACATCCTTGCAGTTGGAGAGGCTAGGCAGACGGTTAAAGAATTTGGATTTAGTAAGTTTGACAAGGATGTAGTGGTTCTTTCTCCAGAGGAAACAGACTCTGCATATAGGAGGGACGAGCTAGTATTCGTTACTGCTTCAAATAGTCTAGATAAAAACAAAAAAATAGTTAGATTGCCGATAGATGGAATAGTTGACCCATTTTTCCCAAGGGCCAGTCCATTTGATAAGGCAATGCTGACAGTTGCAAGGGATAACGATCTTGTCATAGTAATAACACTTAGCAAGTTCTTGTCAACTAGAGGCATAGACAGAGCAAGGCTGATCGTAAAGGCAAGAAGGTTAATTGCCTTGGCTCATAAAGAGCGTGTGCCTATAGTTATATCTAGCAAGGCCGAACACCCATTTGAGCTTAGAACACCTTTCCAGCTAGTGAACCTAGGGATTGAGCTAGGAATGACTGCTGAAAAGGCCAGATGGGCCATATCAAAAGTCCCAGAGGCATTAAGGAGGAAGAAGTAAATGGGATTCCCGCCTGTGCTGAGGGAAAGAAGGAGATACATTGCCTTTGAACTGATGAGTAAGGCAAGATTCACAGGGAATCAGATAGTCCAATCCATAAAACAGGAAGTACTAGAATTTTTGGGTGAGGTCGGATACGCAGATGCAGATTTTGAGATTGTTTTTTATGATCCAGATTCTAAACTTGGGATAGCCAGAACGACAGACAAAATGGAGGGGAGAGTGGTAACTGCGATTACTCTTTTGCCGGCTATTTTAGGGAAAAAAGCAGGGATAAAAGTCCTTGGAGTATCTGGAACAATTAATAAAGCTAAAACAAAGTTTTTAAGCAAAAACCTTTTAAATAGAGAGAAACAAATAATAGAGAGGTGATGGAATGTATCCTGCTTCTTCAGCATATGATAGAGCAATAACTGTTTTCAGCCCTGACGGAAGGTTGTTTCAAGTAGAGTATGCCAGGGAAGCTGTGAAAAGGGGAGCTACTGCTGTAGGTTTGGTCTTTAAAGGAGGGGGAATACTAGCTACGGACAAGCTGATAAAATCAAAGCTTGTGAACCCAAAATCAATAGAGAAGATATTCAAGATTGATGATCATGTTGGCGCTGCAGTTTCGGGTCTGGTTGCAGACGCAAGAAGGCTGATTCAGCATGCTAGAATAGAAGCTCAAAAGGAGAGAGTTATATACGAAGAGCCAATACCTGTGGAATCTTTAACAAAGGAAATATGTGATTTAAAGCAGGTGTATACACAGTATGGTGGAGCTAGGCCGTTTGGCGTTGCGATGCTTATTTTAGGCATTGATGATACAGGAGTCAGATTGTTTGAAACAGACCCGTCAGGAGCTTTCTCAGAAGTTTATGCTTCTGCAATAGGGCAAGGCAAAAAAGATGTAGAAGAATTTTTTGAAAGTAAGTATTCAAAGGACATGAGCTTTGAGGAGGCTGTAAGGTTGGCAGTAAATGCTCTAAACAAAGCAAATAAAACAAAGACAAATGTTGACACTCTTGAAATACATTACATACTCACGAAAGAAAAGAAGTTTAAGGAGCTTTCTTCTGATAAGTTGGTGAAGATCTTAAACAAGAAATCTAATAAGGTGAAATAAAGATGATCCCAATAGACAAGGCTGTTATAGTAAGATACGAACATGGAGATAACAGGTTTGAGATTCTAGTTGACCCAGATAAAGCGTTGGAGATAAAGGAGAAGGGAGACATTTCATTACTTTCAAATCTTGATGATGTTTTGGCCTCCTTAGATATCTTCAAGGACGCCAAAAAAGGGGAAAGAGCATCTGAAGAGGCAGTGCAAAAGGTTTTTGGTGCAGAAGATAAAAAATGGATATTCCTGAAAATAATAAAAGACGGAGAGCTGCATTTAACCACAGATCAGAAGAGAAGGATGCAAGAGGAGAAGAGGAAGGCAATTGTTAATGCTATAGCTAGGCAAGCCATTGATCCAACAACGAACTTGCCACATCCAGTCCAGAGAATAGAAAGAGCCATGGAAGAAGCAAATGTTCACATAGATCCGTTAAAATCAGTGGACAGGCAAATTGAAGAAGTAGTTAACAAGATAAGACCAATAATTCCAATAAAGATAGCAAAGGCTAGAATTGAGCTAAAGATACCAGCCGTTCATGCTTCTAGGGTTTATGGATATTTGAAGCAGCTAAGTTTAGTGAAATCAGAATGGAAGAATGATGGAAGCTTGGATGCAGTTATAGAGGTCCCCGCAGGTATGCAGACTGAGGTATTTGACAAATTGAATTCAATGACGAAAGGAGAGGTTTATTCTAAATTAATCCAAATTCTTTAAAGAGGTGTTTTAATGAGAATGATAGTGGTCCCAGGAGAGAAATTGGGAGAGGCAAAACCAGGCAAGCTTCCTCAGTGGGTATTTAGAGATGGAGACAGCTTGTACTCAGCTGTTTACGGCTTGTTTGATCCTGAGAAAGGTATAAGAGTTACCCCGATACATGGCAAATACATACCCAGACCAGGAGACATTGTGATAGGAATAGTTTTGTCAATGAGGCATTCAGGATATCTTGTTGACATAAACTCTGCTTATATTGGATTCTTACATGTTCCTAGAGAGGGTATTCGCCTAGAGCCAGGAGATGTTATAACAGCCAAGGTTTCAAGTAGGGATGAAGTAGGTAATACTCACTTAGAATCTCCTAGACGGTTGATTAAAGGTAAGCTAATTGAGATATCCTCAACAAAAGTTCCTAGGATATTTGGTAAAGCAGGTTCCATGCTAGACTTGATAAGAAAGGGCACAGGTATACAAATTATAGTTGGCAGGAATGGGAGGATATGGCTTAGGGGTGATAGGGAGAAAATCCTAAAGGCAGAGAAGGTAATAAGATTCATAGAGGACAATGCTCATTTGTACGGAGTAACAGATAAGGTAAAGGAGATGTTGGAAACCGATGATAAAGATAATGAACAGGTAAATGAAGGTAGGTGAATGAATATGGGAGGAAAATCAGATATTCCACTTCTTGATAAAAATGGTAAAAGGATAGACGGAAGGGATCTTGAGGAGCTTAGGCCAGTAAAAATGGAAGTCGGAGTGTTGAAGAAGGCAGACGGATCTGCTTATGTTGAATGGGGAGGAAACAAAGTAATTGCTGCTGTTTACGGTCCAAGAGAAGTATTGCCAAAGCATTTATCCAATCCATACAAGGCAGTATTGACTTATAGATACAATATGGCACCCTTCAGTGTGGATGATAGAAAGAGACCAGGGCCTGACAGACGGTCAATAGAGATATCAAAAATCAGCAGAGAAGCCCTTGAGAGCATAGTTATGTTAGAGTATTTTCCAAATACTATGATAGATGTGTTTGTTGAGGTTTTGCAAGCAGACGCTGGTACTAGGTGTGCAGCCCTTACAGCGGCTGCATTGGCTCTAGCGGATGCAGGGATACCAATGAGAGATTTGGTCGCAGCATGTGCAGCTGGAAAGATAGAGGGAAAAGTAGCTTTAGATCTAAAGAAGGAAGAGGATAATTATGGAGAAGCGGATATGCCAATCGCAATATCTCCTAGGACAAATTCAATATTACTTTTCCAGATGGATGGTTTAATGACAAGGGAAGAATTCATGAAAGCCCTACACCTAGCTATGGAAGGGGCGAAGAAGATTAATGAATTGCAGAAGAAGACATTAAAGGAAAAGTATAAGGTGATCAATCTTTCAGAGGAAGGTGAGAAGAATGAATAGAGAGAATGAGACATTGTGGACATTGAAGTCTGAGTATGTTCATAGGCTTGCTAGTCAAGGACTTAGAGTTGATAATAGAGGAGCCTTTGATTACAGAGAGATATACATAGAACCAAACTATGTAACTAGGTCAGCCGGTTCAGCCCTTGTTAAATTAGGTAATACAACAGTCCTTGCAGGTATTTCAATGGACGTGGGTCAGCCTTTCCCAGATACTCCAAATGAGGGAGTTATAATGACTGGCGCAGAGCTAGTGCCACTAGCCTCTCCAACGTTTGAACCTGGGCCACCAAGCGAAGATGCAATAGAGCTTGCTAGAGTGGTTGATAGAGGAATAAGGGAGTCAAAAGCAATAGACCTTGAGAAACTTGTTATAGAGGAGGGTGAAAAAGTCTGGATGGTATTTATAGACCTACACATACTTGATTATGATGGAAACCTTTTTGATGCATCTACACTAGCTGCTATAACAGCATTATTAAATACCAAAGTTCCAAAATATGAGGACGATAAGGTTATAAGAAATGAAACTAGTATGGATCTCCCAATTAGAAGAATCCCAGTTGAAACAACCTTCGCAAAGATAGGAAACGCAATATTGTTGGATCCAGTGCTTGAAGAAGAGATGGCAGCGGATGCAAGGCTGACCATTGCGACTACAGATGATGGATACATTTGTGCCGCACAGAAAGGAGGATCCGGGGCAATAACTGCAGAAGATATTGAAACGATTATTGATAAAGCATTTGAAAAGGGGGATTATCTGAGGGATCTCATAAACAAGGCAAAAGGGTGATCATATGGGAAAGAAAACAAAGAAGGTAGGCATAGCTGGAAAGTTTGGTGCAAAGTACGGAAAGAGAGTTAGAGATGCATACAGGGATGTTATGCAAAAGCAAACGGCTAGATACAAGTGTCCGAGATGTGGTAAGAAAAAGGTTAAAAGAGTTAGCTATGCAATTTGGGAATGCACCAGTTGTGGTTACAAATTTGCTGGAGGGGCATACACTCCATCTACAGAAATAGGTAAAGCCGCTTTGAGAATTGTTGGCGCTCATATGAGGGGAGTTGAAGCTGTAGCTGAAATAGAGAAGGCCGAGGAGAAGGAGGGAGAGTAATGTATGTTTGCATGAAATGCGGGAAGGAGTTTAAGGAGATACCAGAAGGAGTTACTTGCACTTATTGTGGATACAAGATTATAATGAAGAAGAGGCCACCAATAGCTAGAAAGGTTAAGGCTGAGTAGAATGTTAATCACGACGTCTAGAAAGCCATCTAGAAGGTCTAGAACCCTAGGGCGAGATTTAGCTAGAGTCCTTGGAGGTAAATACATAACAAGAGGTAAGGGGAACCTAGAAAGGATAGTAAGCTTAGCCAGAAACGCTGGTCACACAAGAGTTGTTTTAATATATGACATACATGGAAATCCTGGGAAATTAGAGTCTATAATTGTGGAAGAGGATTCTTGGAGCTGGCATCCATTAATAGTTAACCTTTCAGGGGTTAGGCTCCAAAGAGAATTTGGAAGGAAAGTATTATTCAAGGATCTGACGTTGGAAAATAAAACAAAGCACGATGTCACTGATTTTTTTGGATTTATTCCTGCTGAAGAATCAAGAAATAGGATAGTAGTAACTGAAGAGAGAGTAACGTTTTATGTAGCTAACAAGGAAGTTGGCCCTAGACTTAGTGTGAAGGAGTGGTACTATGCGAGCAGACCTAAGGTTTAAACTTCCAGAGGAAGCCCTGGCTAAATCAGTTTCCATGGCATTGAAAAAAGGAAAAAAGAATAGGAGATGTATTACAACCATTAATGTGGATGGAGATGAGTTACGTATATTATTTGACGCTAAAGATACAACTGCATTGAGAGCGTCGGCAAATAGTAATTTAAGGATATTTGACATGTTAATAAACGTTTGGGAGGTAGTTAGAAATGCCAGATGAAAAAGACATTGAGCAGTATAAGGCTTTAGCTCAACAGTATCAATTGATAGAGATGGAACTTCAGAAGGCAGACTTGCAGGTTAAAGAGATAAGTTCTAGTTTGGATGAGTTAGAGAAATCTGACGGTAAGACGTATCTAGCGATAGGCAGGATACTGATTGAGAAGAGCAAGGAGGATATCAAGAAGGAGCTAGAAGAACAAAAATCAAAAATTGAAAAAAGACTAGAGACGCTGAAGGTGCAGAAGCAGAAAGTTGAGAAAAAGCTGAAAGAATTGGAGGCTAAGTTATCAGGTAAAAGTGAGGAATAATGGATGAGCTAATATCAGAGCTGAGGAAGGGTAAGAAGTTTTCAATAATGATGCACAAATCTCCTGATCCAGATGCAGCAGCGGCAGCAATAGTAATGGCAAGGATCTTGAGGAAAATAGGCAAGGAGGCAGAGGTGCTTACAACAGAAAAGATAAACGAGCAGGTTAGTTTGATGTTCTCTCTTGCTGGTGAGCCTTTAGTTGAAGTGGCTAGTGGAGATACATTGCTGGTTGTAGATACATCGTCATTAGCTATGATTGATGAGGATATATTTGTAAACTTCAAAGGTAGAAAGATAGCAATAGATCATCATGCGGAAAAGGACGGTTATCCTGGTTTTGATTACGTATACGTGGATGACAAGGCTCTAGCTACAGCTTTATTAGTTTTTGAGCTGGCAGAGAAGCTTGGAGTTGAACTGTGTGATAATTCTTTATTATTACTAGGTGCTGGAATAATTACTGATACCGCGGATTTTATTGTCGCTGATACTAGAGTTTTTTCAGCATTAGCAAAGATAACCGAGAGGGTTGAATACGACAAAATATCTGAGATAGCCAGAATGAGGATGAACCTGTCAGAGAGAGTTGCTAGATTAAAGGCTGCATCTAGGCTCAGGATGTACATAGTTAAGGATTATGTAATAGCGACTACCAAAGTTTCAGCTTTTGAGGGGAGTGTTGCGAGCGCTTTGCTAGAGTTAGGAGCAGATGTTAGTTTTGTGGTTTCTTCAGGAAAGCGGCCCAGACTAAGCGCAAGGGCAAGTCAAGCACTGGTTATTAAAGGGTTACATTTGGGAAAGGACATACTCCCAAAGGTAGCTGAGAAGTTTAATTGTGATTCTGGTGGTCATCCTGGAGCAGCTGGAGCAACAGGCTTTAGACAGGAAGAGGCAGATAGGGTATTGCAATACTGTGTTGACTTGGTGACTGTTTTTATTAACGGCCTAAACGAGTAGATTTAAATAATAAGGAATCTTCATAATTCCTTATGGATGAAAGGAAAGTAGTTGAGACAGTGGATAAACTACTGGAAACGATAAGATACGAGATAGATGAGATAAGAGAGAAAGGAGAGGACACATCGGATCTAGAGAGACAGCTAGAGGATTTTAAGAAGAGGAGTAATAGTTTGATAGACTGGTTCATACGAGATGATGAACATGCCATAAAATTGTTTCTTACAGAACTTGTTAATTTTTCCAGAACAGTACACGACCACTATCTCTCTGTTCAGTCTGGAGGATTAGAGGAGATGGAGGAAATATCTGAGGCTGGTGCAGAGGAGCTGTTTAACGAAGAAAAGGAAACCATGAGTCAGCTAAGCGAGACAATGGATCTTATATCTGATGAAGATGCTTTGTTAAAGGAGGAGTTGGGGGAAGTAGAGCCTGAGGAAGTGGGTAAAGGTAAGGATTTGTATTCGCTACTATCAGAAGGAAGTGAGAATATTGAGGAGAATCAGCCAGAGGAAAATCAATTACAAGGAGAACCAACTGTAAAGTCTGGCGTGATGAAGACAGAGATACCTGAGATCGATGATAAAGTTAAAGATTTGCAGGATTTAATATCCACGGAAAAGGAAAAGGTGGCTATGCTTAGACAAAAGGGCATTGACACGTTGGACAAAGAGTTTAAGATTTCAGAACAGGAACAATTGTTAGTTTCTTTAAGAGAAGCGTTAATAGATGGAAGGTATGATGACGCCAAACAATTGAGAGAAAAGATAGAAGAGATAGGGAGGGAGCTGTTTTGATACCTTTAGTAAAACAAAGAAGCGGAGATATGAAGAAGACGTTAAAGGAGAATATGGATAAGATTGAGAAGTTAGAGAGGAGGATATCTGCGCTTGAAGATATGATTGAGACATTCTCTGAAGAACTGAAGAAGCGCTCTAAGATCTCAGGTAAAGAAAACCTGCTAAACGAGTTGAAGACTGCCATAGATGATAATAAAAGAGCGTTGGCTGAGATAAGAGGAGAGATGTACAGCATGAGCAAAAGGCTTGATGAATTGGATAGCGAATTATCATCTCTTTCTTATAACTCTAAACTGATTGATGAGCTGAATAAAGTAATAGATGACGTTTCTGCACTGGCTAATTCTATGCAGATAGTAAATAAGCTTGTGGAAAGGCAAGAAAGAATGATAGAATTAATGAAGAAGGCCGTTAGAGGCATAATATCCAGGGAGGAATTTGAGAAGGAGGCATCTAGCTTTGGCAAGTTACAGTTTAATCCACCAAAACTTTCTGCTAAGCACTTGAAACCACTGGCTACAAAGGAAAAGGAGAAACAAAAACCAAGCAAAAGTATACCTCCTGCAAAGTTTATATCTCAGCCCAGTGAGATGCCCCTAGTTGAAGAAGTGGTGGTTGGGGAATCTGCAGGGAAAAAGGCAAAAGAATCCACCAGCAAATCCACGAGCAAAAAAGAGGCTACGGATCCGTTCTACAAGAAGGTAGAATCAATTTCATCGGATCTGTCAGAGAAAAATGTGGATATAGTCAAGTCGGAGTTGCTAGGGCTAGTAACTGATAAGCTTGCAGATCTTAAAAAGAAGATAGCGAATCTCCCACAAGCTAAAAAGCAGGCATTGCTCTTAAAAGCCACACAGGCAGAGCTTGGAGTGGTTTCTTTGTCTTCAGCTTTGAATAGTAAGAATATATCATTAGCTAAGCGTTTGATTAGTAGGCTAGTAACATTGACAAGAGAAATAGAAAAGGATTTAGAATAATTGGGTTCCGTCCAGAGCTATTAATCTGTTATAGAATTCCTCTGTCTTTTTTTGTATATCGTCAATTAGCTCTGGAGTTAAATGCCTGAACCTTGCTTGACCAGATAGGTAATCCTTCACAGGTTTGAGCTTGCTTGGCTTGTAGTTGATTTTTATCTTTCCATTTTCCACTTCATACAATACCCACATTCCTGTTTCCACGGCCAGCTTGGCGTACTGAACTGTCTTGCTTGAGTCTATTCCCCATCCAGGGACACATGGAGCCAGGACATGTATAAACTTTGCGCCTTCTATCTGTAGAGCTTTTTTTACCTTATTCTCGAAGTCCTCTATGAAAGCCAAGTTTGCTGTTGCTACGTAAGGAATGTGATGTGCTGCTGCAATCATTGCTATGTCCTTTTTCATCTGCATCTTTCCAGGTATTTTCTTTCCAGCAGGTGTTGTCGTGGTTGATGCATACAATGGAGTAGCTCCAGACCTTTGTACTCCAGTGTTAGCGTAAGCTTCGTTGTCATATGCTATATACAAAACATCGTCCCCTCTTTCCAGCATACCACTTATTGCACCAAAACCGATATCCGCAGATGCCCCATCACCACCTATCGCTATAACCTTTGTTTTCTTCCCCTGCATTTTCATTGCAGCGGATATACCGCTAGCCACAGATGCTGCGTTTTCAAATGTTACATGGATCCACGGAACACCCCATGCGGTTTCTGGGTAAGGAGTAGTTGTTACTTCCATACAACCGGTTGCTTGGGCGACTATTACGTCTTTACCTGCTGCTCGTAGAATATGCCTCATTATTATCGCAGGTCCACACCCTGCGCATGCTCTATGTCCTGGAGCAAAAAGATCACCTTTCATTTTTCACACCCCTGCCCATATCACCTTGTTATCTTTATCTTTTAATGCATTGATTGCGTTTTCAAGATCTTTTCTTGTTATGTCTGTTCCACCTATTCCTCCAATAACATTGTTCAGCTTGGGTCTATCTTTCATTTCAAACATTGCATCCTTTAGGTCTAGCATCAACGCTCCAGACCCTGACCCCATCGCAACGTCTTTTTCAACAACAATTACATTCTCTTTTCCTTCTATTGCCCTGATTATTTCTTCTTTGGGGAATGGCCTGTATAATCTTACTCTTACCAATCCAACATCGTCTCTGGAATCAACGAATTCCTTAACAGTTCCTGCTACTGAACCCATTGTGATTATAGTGATTGGTCTATCATTTTTGTATTCTTCTATTACTCCATTACCATATGATCTTCCGAACTTCTTGGCGAACTCATCGTGAACTTCTTTCACTATTGGAATCAATGAATGGAATGCATCAAACTGCATCTTCCTTACTTCCGCATACGGTTTTGGATATGCGAATGGACCATGGGTTAAGGGTCGTTCAGGATCTAGTTTGTATTTATAATTTAGAGGAGGTAGGAACTCTCTTACATCCTTTTCATCTGGTATATCCACAGGCTCGTACACGTGTGTTAAATAGAAACCATCCATGTTAACGGCCACCGGCGTGTATGACCTTTCGTCCTCTGCTATTCTAAATGCTTGGATGGTTGAGTCTAGAGCCTCTTGAACATTTTCAACGAATATCTGGATCCACCCATTTTCTCTCTCAGATATTGCATCTTGCCAGTCGTTCCAAATATTAATTGGGGCAGACAACGCTCTGTTAGCGACCACCATTACCAGTGGAAGCCTCATCCCGGAAGCAGCGTACAAAACTTCATGCATTAAGGCTAGACCCTGACTTGAGGTGGCTGTAAATACTCGTGATCCAGCAGCACTAGCCCCAGCTATTGCAGATATGGCAGAGAACTCTGCTTCTACTCTAATAAGCTTTGCGTCAAGTTCACCATCGTTCACCATTTCCGACAATCTCTCTGGAATATGTGTTGATGGTGTTATAGGATACATCGCCAATACATCTGGCCTACACAGCTTCACGGCCTCCGCAACAGCATGGGAACCTTCCATAATTTTCTTTACCATAACCATCACTTCCTTTCAAGTTCCATTGTTATTGCTTTTACAGGGCATTCGTTTGCACAGATTCCACATCCTTTACAATAATCATAATCTACTATAGCACCTTTTTCTGGATCAATGTCAATTATACCCTCTGGACAGAATTTTTCACATATCCCGCATTTTATACACTTACTTGAGTCAACTATTGGCTTAAATGTTCTCCACCCACCAGTTTTATTCACCACAGTTGACTTTGGTTTGTCTATTATAGATCCTGGAAGCATACCATCACCTCAGTTCGTTATATGATCTCTCCACAGCCTTAACATTTTTCTCAGCGATAGCCGGTTTTGAAGCAAACCTTTCCATAATAGCCTTTTTGACCGAGTCTAGACTTACTATTCCTGTTGCTTTCACAAACGCTCCAAGCATCGGCATGTTGACGAATGGCTTGCCTATCTCTTCCAACGCTATCTTAGTTGCGTCAACACACCTAATCTCGTTATTTACTCCTAGTTTCTTTCTCACTTCATCTGGCGACATCTCTGTATTTATTATGATTATTCCATCTTCCTTCAAACCTTCTGCAACGTTAACTGCGTCTAGTAAAGTGGCTTCAAGAACAATTACATAGTCAGGAGTGTACACATGTTCTCTTAATCTGATAAACTTATCATCTATCCTTGTGAAGGCCTTCACAGGTGCACCTCTTCTTTCAACACCAAAATGAGGGAAAGCCTGAGAGTATTTTCCGTCCAAGAAAGCAGCTACAGCTAGAACCTCTGCAGCAGTAACAGCACCTTGTCCTCCTCTTCCGTGCCATCTAATTTCTTTCATTTTCATCACCTTAAGAGAGTTAATTAATGATTTGAATATATAAAAGCCTTTTTGGTATCTATTTATATTAGCCTTATCCTATCTCAAGGAGTATTCTTTCAAACCTGATCGGATTGAGCTTTTCGTATAATGATATAGCCTGTTCCAGCTTCCTTTGCTTTTTGGCGTATAAAGTAAATAATGGAGAACCAACTTTAACTTTATCCCCCTCTTCTACATGCATGTATATCCCAGCTTCTTTATCCTTTGGCGCTCCAGCTGCCCTTGCTATGGCGGATATCGCTTTGTTGTTTATGTGCTCTATCCTTCCTGATTTCTGGCTGGTTATAGTTTCAGATATTTCGCCTATCTTTATGTCGTCTGGCTTTATGTCTGGATCTCCACCTTGAAGCTCTATTATTTCTTTGAGCTTTGCAAGAGCCTTTCCACTCTTTATGATCCTCATAGCTACATCTCTTCCTTCCCCTCTATTTGCCTTTCCACTCATCTCAAGGAGTATACCAGATAGGATGGCAGATTTCTCAGTTAAGTCCTGGGATACTGGTTCATTGTTTAATATTCTTAGTATCTCCTTCGCTTCTAAAGCTGGCCCTATAGCTCTCCCAATTGGATGATCTCCGTCTGTTAACAGAACTTTAATATGCATTCCCAACCTATTCCCAATTAGTTTGAAGTTTTCACCTAGTTCTAATGCTTCTTCCCTTGTTTTTACCTTTGCGCCTTCCCCGGTTGGAATGTCTATTATTACATCAGTAGCAGATACTGCTTTTTTCTTTGCCATTATGCTCGCTAGAAGCATGCCTCTTGGATCTAGGCTTAACGGATGTCTTATTCTTATCAGCTTGTCATCGGCCGCCGCTAGGTTAACGGCACCACCCCAAACTATACATCCGTTAGCTTTTTTCACAACCCTTTCAATCTCTTCTTTATCTAGTGATACAGGGGCTAGAACCTCCATGACGTCTGCAGTACCAGCAGGACTAGTTATTGCCCTTGAGCTGGTTTTTGGTATGGTTAGCCCTGCGCTTGCAACTATGGGGACAATAATCATTGTAGTTCTGTTTCCTGGAACTCCTCCAATTGAATGTTTATCATACACTCTCTCTTTCCCAAGATCTAATACTTCTCCTGAGTTTACTATTGCCTTTGTAAGGTAAACGGTTTCGTCTTCATCTAATCCTCTTATGTATGTAGCTGTCACAAATGCAGACAATTCAAATTCGGTTAGTTCATCTTCCATTAGATCCTCAATTATCTTCTCTATTTCTTCTTGAGTTAGTTTTATGCCATCTAGTTTCTTCCTAATGTAAGAAACAGATACTGGTTTTTCTATCGGTTCCACCTGTATATCTTCCCCAGCTTTGACTCCAAGATTAGTATAAGCTTCGTAGAAAAGACCGAGTTCCCCAGGTTTAACGAATGTCTTTGTTAGATCAACCACAGCAGTTAATGAGGATTCCTCTTTCCATATCCTCACTCTGTCCATTGCGTATACATCCATATCTTGAGCGTCAGCTTCATTCATTACCACTACCCTTATCCCTGCTGTTGACAGATCTATAGGCTTTGCCTTGAAACTCCATCTCATTTCAGACCCTCACACCAAATATTCCAATGCCTCTTCCCCAGACATTCCGAGTTCTACACCTAGCTCTTTGGCTTTTTCACTTACCCATGTAACTTCTCCCTTTAACATTTCTTCAAAATTTGAAGCGTTGGATACTATTGCAAATGCATCTCCAACCCTGCTCGCAAATTCCTTGTTTATATATTCTGTTGCTAGATAGCCATTCTCTCCCTGTATGATTAATAACCAAGGTGGTCTGTTCCCAAGCAAATGTCTAAACCCAAGGGCTGCACCATTTTTCAATTCTATTATTTCTGTCTCTATCATACTAATCCCCTTATACAAACCCCCATTTTTTACCCATTATTGTTCTTGATTGGTATGGAGATATTATTCCCAATTCGGTTATCATGAAATCTATATAGTTAGGTGGGGTCATGTCAAATGCTGGATTGACTATCTTCACTCTTTTAGGCGGATTCTTCCAGACTTCTTTCGGATTTCTCATCTCTATTGGTTCCCAGTCGCCAGCAATAGTTATTGGATCAAACTTGAAAGTTTCCACAGCGCTAGCAGTTGTAGTCCTAGCTTCCCTAGCCACTAGCATTATCTGACTAGTTCCTATTTTGTTCACAAGAAAGCCATCCGCTGTAACAGCGTCTCCTCCCACTAGCACCAAGTCGGCATCGTTCATGTAGAATCTAGCCGCTGAGTCAACCATATGGATAACAGGTATCCCAGCCGCAGCCAGTTCCTTGGCAGTTATCCTTCCCTGGAACCTAGGCCTAGTTTCTGTGTTCATGACTTTGAATCTCTTTCCTTCTTTCCATGCAGCTTTTAGTATAGATGTCACGGTGGAAGAGTGGCAGTGAGTGAATACGATTCCGCCGTCCGGTATTCTTTTTACACCGATTTCAATTATCTTTTCCAAGCTGGAGTTTATTTCCTCTTTCAGGTTTTTTATCTCCTCTTTGGTTGTGTCTATACACTCTTCAAGGTTGGAGCATTGCTTGACTTTTTTTAGAAGTAGTCTAGTTACATTTCTTAGCCCCGGCTCTGTGGGCCTAGCTTTACACAACTTACTTACAGCAGCCTCCAATGCCTTTAGGTAGCTGTCTCTAGTTTTCCATTTTTTTATCCTTACGAATTCGTCTATTGCATTTAGCCCTCTAATGCAAACATTTCTAGCCCCTTGCACCTTTAGCGATTTTATCTCGTTGAATGCCTTGAGTATGGGATCTGATTTCATCAAAAAAGATAATGATGGAATGATATATATGTTTTGTTATTTCCCAGCCAATTCGTGAATAACTATGCGGGTTAGGAGATTTAGAAGGCTTTTTAGAAACGTTTTTAAATGGCATAGATTACAAATATAGCCAGTTTGTTTAACAATTTTTAGAAGGTGATGTTCTTGAAGAGCTTGGTAAAGAAGGCCGCTCGAAGGGCCAAATCAAAAGTTTCCAAACCCAAGTCAACTAAAAAGAAGAGTCACATAGTATCTGACAAGGATATAGAGGAGATGTTGCAGACATCTAAGGCTAGAATAATTGTTGTTGGTACAGGTGGATCAGGTAATAATACGTTGATGCGATTAAACGAAGTTGGTGTAGAAGGAGCTAAAGTAGTCGCAATGAACACTGATGCTCAGCACCTTTTGGTTACACCTGCTGATGAGAAGGTTTTGCTTGGTAGGAGAGTCACAAGAGGTTTAGGCGCCGGTAGCGATCCAGAGTTAGGTGAAGCCGCTACAAAGGACAGTGTTGATGAAATAAGAACTGTCCTAGAAGGAGCAGATTTGGTTTTCATTACATGTGGTCTTGGTGGAGGTACTGGTACAGGTTCTGCACCAATTATTGCCCAGGTGGCTAAGGAGGCAGGAGCATTAACTGTTGGGATAGTCACATTGCCCTTTAGCGTTGAAGGAAGAAGGAGAATGGAAAACGCTCTTCAAGGACTGAAGAAGCTTAGAAGAGAGGCAGACACAGTTATAGTTATACCTAATGACAAGTTGTTGGAGATAGTCCCTGACTTACCAATAAACGCTGCGTTCAAGGTTGCTGATGAAATACTTGTTAATGCAGTGAAAGGAATAACAGAGATGATAACTAAGCCGGGATTGGTGAACTTGGACTTCGCTGACGTTAGGACCATTCTTTCAAATGGAGGAGCAGCGATGATTGGTCTTGGAGAGTCTGAGACAGGGGATCCAGAGTCAAGAGCTTTGGAAGCGATAGAGGATGCTTTGAACTCTCCACTTCTAGATATTGACGTTTCTGAAGCAACTAGGGCTTTGGTCAATGTTACTGGTGGAGTTGATATGACATTGAGAGAGGCAGAGCTAATAGTTGAGGCAGTGGCAAACAAGATACATCCCAATGCTCACATAATTTGGGGAGCAATAATTGACAATGATATAAGTAAGAACAAAATAAGAGCAATGGTCGTTATTGCAGGTGGCAGAATACCCTATCTAGAGGAAAAGTATGAGAAGGTAGAAGAAGGAGAAGAGGACATAGGAATAGAATATGTAGAGTGATGTAAATGATTTCTCTTTCAGGTATTAGGCATTTCTTGAGAGAATGTGCTAGGATACTTAGATTGGCTAGGAAACCTACTAAAGAAGAGTATATCGTCATAGCTAAGGTAACTGGTTTGGGAATGGTGATACTAGGGGTTCTAGGGACAGTAATAACGATTATAGCTGAGTTCGTTGGCCTTAGATAGAAGGGGTGAGAGTTTTGATTTACACTGTAAGGATAACAGTTGGTCAAGAGAGGATACTAGCAGATTTGCTAGCTACAAAGCAGAAAAAGGACAATTTGAAGGTTTATGCAATATTTATGATAGATGAGATGAGGGGTTATTTGTTTGTTGAGGCCCCGAATGAGGTAGAGGTTAAGAAGTTGATATATGGTATGCCTCATGTTAAGGGAATTATAAAGAAGGGATTGACGCTTGACGAGTTGAAGCATTTCTTTGAGGAAAAGCCATTAACGTTCAACATAAACAAGGGAGATGTAGTTGAGGTTATATCAGGTCCTTTCAAGGGAGAGAAGGCAAAGGTTATTAGAGTAGATGAGTCAAAGGATAAGATAACAGTTGAGCTTGTAGAAGCAGCAGTTCCAATACCTATAACATTGGACGCTGCAGCTATTAGAGTTATTAGAAAGACAGAGGAGTGAGTTTAAATGGCAGAAACAGTTGTTGAGGCATTGGTTGAAGGGGGAAAGGCCACTGCTGGTCCACCTCTTGGTCCGGCTCTAGGGCCTTTGAAGTTGAACATAGGCGAGGTAGTAAAGGCCATAAACGAGAAGACAAAGGCATTTGCAGGGATGCAGGTTCCTGTGAAGGTTATAGTTGATACTTCTACAAAGGAGTTTAGGATAGAGGTAGGAACACCACCCACTACAGCTTTGATAAAGAAAGAGCTAGGACTGGAGAAGGGTGGCAAGGATCAGAAGGAGAAGGTTGGGAACCTGACAATGGAACAAGCAGTTAAGATAGCTAAGATGAAAGTAGATGCCATGCTAGCCCAAGATCTAAAGGCAGCAGTTAAGGAAGTTGTAGGAACAGCTTTATCAATGGGAGTTACAGTTGAAGGCAAAGACCCAAGAGAGATTCAAAAGGAAATAGATGAAGGCAAGTGGGACGACAAGCTTAAGGAGTGAACCAAGGGTGTCAGAACCGATAAGTTTATAAAACCCATTTTCAAAAATATCCGCACGGAGTGTTAAGCTCCCGCAGACTGATGCGATTTGCATCAGGAGGGGTTTGTTGATGGAAGAAGCCAAATCAATAAAAGAAGGGATAGAGAAGGCTATTAGTTTAGCCAAGAAAAGAAAATTCACGCAAACCGTGGACATGGCGATAAACTTCAAGAATATAGATTTTAGCAAACAGGACAATAGATTGAAAATAGATGTTATACTGCCAAAGCCAGGGAAGAAGAGGAAGATATGCCTAATAGCAAAGGATGACCTTATAGCGAAGGCAAAGGGACTTGTGGATGGGTTCATAACTCCAGATGAATTGGAGGAATATGGCAAAAACAAGAAGAAGGCAAAGAAGCTAGCTAGGGAATACGACATATTCATTTCTCAGGCAGATTTAATGCCTTTGGTGGGTAAGAATCTTGGTCCCGTCTTAGCGCCAAGAGGTAAGATGCCAACGCCAATTCCACCAAATATTCCAAATCTTGAGCCAATAGTTAACAGGATGAAGGCAACTGTCCAGATAAGAAGCAAGGGCAAGTACTTGCCTGTAGTCCATGTTCCAATAGGGACTGAGGACATGCCGGTGGATGATCTGGTTGAGAATGCAAATACAATACTGAATGCAGTTTTAGATAAACTACCACAGAGGGAGACAAACATAAAGAATGTTTATTTCAAATTGACAATGGGCCCTGCTGTCAAGGTGTCCAACATAGGTGGTTAGATGGTTGCACCATGGAAGTTAAATGAAGTAGAAGAACTGAAGAAATTGCTAGAAACCTATCCAGTGGTGGGAATAGCCTCTATAGAAGGATTGCCTGCCGCACAGTTCCAGGAGATAAAAGCAAAGACAAAGGAACATGCAATTATTAGAGTAGCAAGAAAAAGGTTGATAAAGAGAGCAATAGAAGCAAGCAAGGCTGATCTGAAAAAGCTAGAGGATTATATGAAGGGGCCCGTGGCAATAATATTCAGTGACATGAATGCGTTTAAACTTTACAACACGCTTAAGAGAATGAAGTCCAAAGCTCCTGCTAAAGCTGGACAAATAGCTCCTAATGATATAGTTGTCCCAGCCGGGGACACTGGTTTACCACCAGGCCCAGCCCTGGGTGATCTAAAAGCTGCAGGGATAAATGCTAAGATAGAAGGACAATCAATAAAGGTTGTTAAAGACTCTGTGGTTGCCAAGGAGGGAGAACCCATATCTGAGGTAGTAGCTAATGCGCTTAACAAGCTAGGCATAAAGCCTGTGGAAATATTCCTCAAAGTACTAGCTGTCTATGAAGATGGAACCGTATTTACACCAGATGTGCTAGACATAGATGAATCAAAGGTTATCAGTGATATACAGACTGCATTCAGCAACGCCAGAAACCTGTCAGTAGAAGTGGCATATCCAACCAAGCAAACAGCAGACTTGTTAATAGCAAAGGCATTCAGCAACGCCAGAAACCTGTCAGTAGAGATAGGGTTCCTAACAAAGCAGACAGCTTCAGACATCTTGGGCAAAGCCCATTTGAATGCATTGGCGTTAGCCAATGTAGCTAATATTCATACTTAAAAGGAGGTAGTTGAAATGGAGTACGTGTATGCTGCATTGCTTTTGCATGCTGCGGGAAAGGAGATTAACGAGGACAACGTTAAGAAAGTCCTAGAGGCAGCTGGAATTAGTGTTGACGATGCTAGAGTAAAGGCGCTGGTTGCAAGCCTAGAGGGTGTTAATATTGATGAGGCCATAAGTAAGGCAGCTGTACCTGTTGCGGCTGCACCTGCACAAGCTCCAGCAGAGACAAAGGAAGAGAAGAAGGAAGAGAAAAAGGAGGAAGAGAAGAAGTCTGAAGAGGAAGCAGCGGCAGGTCTATCTGCCTTGTTCGGATAAACCCCTAACCCATCACTCTCTATTTTTAGCTCTTCTTTTAAATTCTTTTTAAAGGTAGTTATCTCTAATTCTATGGGTGTTGTATATGGGGAGGAAGAAGGTTATAATCATAGGAGCCGCGGGAATGGATTACCATGTTTTTAACACAATATTTAGAGACAACCCATCTTACGAAGTAGTTGCATTTACAATGGCTGAAGAGCAAAATTTAGGAACCACAAACACCAAGCTTAGAAGATATCCGCCAGAGCTTGCAGGAAGACTTTATCCTAAAGGAATACCTACAATACCAGAGTCTAAGCTTGAAGAATACGTGAAAAAGAAGAAAGTAGATCTAGTTGTTTTAGCTTACTCTGATCTCCCTTATCCGGAAGTTATGCATAAGGCATCTAGGGCATTAGCCGCAGGAGCAGACTTCATGTTAGTTAGTCCAAACCATACTATGCTGAAATCTAGAAAACCAGTTATAGCAGTTTGTGCTGTTAGGACCGGTTGTGGTAAGAGCCAGACATCTAGAAAGCTAGTTCAGATACTAAAAGACAGAGGATTTAGAGTTGTGGCAATTAGAGAACCGATGCCTTATGGCGATTTAAGAGAACAAGAGGTAATGAGGTTTGCCAGTTATGCAGATCTTGACAAGCACAAATGTACGATAGAAGAGAGAGAAGAGTATGAGCCATATATAGAGAGAGGTTTAGTTGTTTATTCAGGCGTTGATTATGGGAAGATAATAAGGAGAGCTGAGAAGGAAGCAGATATAATTGTTTGGGATGGAGGTAATAATGAAGTTAGCTTTTACGTACCTGATACACTGGTCGTCGTGGCAGATCCGCACAGACCTGGCGATGAGATCGGCTCATACCCAGGAGAAGTAAATGCTAGGCTTGCAGATTATGTTATAATAAACAAGGAAGATTCAGCTAAGAAGAAAGACATACAAACAGTTGTGAACAATATCAAGATGATAAATCCAAGGGCAAAAATAATTCATGCGAATTCAAAGATAATCGTTGAGAATCCAGAATTTGTGAAAGGAAAGAGAGTTCTAGTCGTTGAGGATGGACCTACGCTAACCCATGGAAACATGGCGTACGGGGCGGGCATAATCGCTGCAAGGAAATATCATTGTAAAGTTATTGACCCAAGACCATATGTGCCGAAAACCTTGAAGGCGATATATGAAGAGTTCCCACAGTTAGGTAAAGTCTTGCCTGCAATGGGATATTCCAAGCAGCAAATAAGGGATCTTGAGAAGACAATAAATAGAGCCAAATGCGATCTAGTCCTTTCAGGTACACCTATTGATCTAACTAAAATACTAAAGGTAAACAAGCCGGTTGTTAGAGTTAGATACGAGCTAGACGAGAAGGGACATCCAAACCTAGAGGACGTTGTAAATGAGTTTCTAAAGAAGGTCGGTTTACCAAAGAGGAAAGCTAAGCCCAAAAAGCGAAAAAGGTGAAGTAAAACAGTAAGAGCTAGGGTCTAGGAGAGCCAGTGGATAGGCGAATGCCGTAAAAATCGAAAGGTTTTTAAATAAAAATAGTCTTAAAAAGACATACTAGCTTCTTAGGAGCGGTGCCCTTACTTCTGGCCGGGTGAGCCTGGCACCTCTCCTAGTTCCTTTTTATTTTAGCTAGAACTTGCACCTTTTAGGTATAAGCATATCTATTTTTTCTTTAGCAGTTACGCTCACTGGTTTATCTAATTCAATTACTTTCCATCCGTCAAATATGACAGCCATCTTTGAGTCGGATTTGACAGTGTATTCCTCATTTGCTGCTACAACTTTAGGATAGAACTGAGTATACGGTGCTATCGCTGATACAGACATAACGTTCAGATCCCTATCAACAACAGGGCCGCCGACAGATCTATTGTACGAACTAGATCCGAGAGGAGTTGCCAAAACTAGCCCATCGCCCTTAAACACATACGATTTTCCCTTTGATACGAATGAGAATTCATGTAATCTATAATCAACAGTGTGAAATACTATATCATTTATAGCTTTCCCAATCATTTTATTGCCAGTGTACGCTTCCAAAACTATCAGCCGTATCGGTTTAGAGTGCATTAGTTCTTCAAGTTTCTCCAATGCTCTTGTGAAGGGTATACAAAACCCGCTTTTCTCAGTGCCTATGGGAAGTATCTTCCCTTCTAGTTTGTCTAGATTGTAAAATACAGTTCCATCTCCGCCAACGGTTATTGTGACATCCGCGTTTTTATCTACTATTTCGTATCCAGATTTAGCAAGTTTATCCTCTATACTTTCTGCTACTCCTTTAGTCCACTCCTTGCTCCCGTTGAATATTATCTTTACTCTCATTGAGTATTTTCTAGCTAACAATCTTTTTATTCTTATTACGAGTAAATGCTAGAGATGGGAAAGATAGAAAAGATAAAGATGAGGGATTTTAAGTCTTTTAGAACGGCAGTTATACCTTTTTTAGATGGATTCGTATGCGTCGTCGGGCCGAATGGTTCTGGTAAGTCAAATATAGTTGACGCAATTCTATTCACCCTTGGAGAAGGGTCGATGAAGGCCTTAAGAGCTGGGAGAGTTAAGGATTTGGTTCATCATAACTCTAGGACAGGCACAGCCGAGGTTACCATTGAGCTTAGAAAAGGAACAGAGAAAATAGCCATAACAAGGGAGATAGATAAACAAGGAAACAGCATTTACAGGCTTAATGGTAAAAGAACCACTAGAATGGAGATACAGGAAACAATAGCGTCTTTAGGAATACCTCCGGAGGGATATAACATAATAATGCAAGGAGATGTGGAAGGATTCATAAAGATGGGGCCTACTCAGAGGAGAGAAGTAATTGATGAAATTGCAGGTGTGTCTGAATATGAAGAAAAGAAGTCTAAGGCAATGCTGGAGTTATCCAAGGTGGAGGAAAAGATAAGGGAAGCAGAGATACTCCTCCACGAGAGAAAGGGATACATAGGAGAGTTGAAAAAGGAGAGGAACGAAGCTCTGAGATACAAAAAATACAAAGAGAGAGCTAATTTGATAAGGGCAAATCTTTTGAAGAGGGAGCTAACGAAGTTTGAGGATGCCTTGAACGAGAAACTATCTTTGTTAAATGAGAAGAAGAGTGAGTACGAACGCTTGTCTAGTGAATGGTCTGAGATAGAGGCCAAGCTAAGGAGCTTACAAGGAGAGATAGATGGGATAAACAAGGAGATAATTGCTAGAGGAGAGAAGGAACAATTGGCAATAGCTAAGCAGATAGAGTCCACGAGGACTGAAATTAAGTATCTCCAGGAAAGCTATTCAGAAAAAACAAAGAGAAGGGATCAGATAATTACTGAAATTTCGGTTTTAGAAAAGGAGATGGTATCGCTAGAAGGGGAAATAAAGAAGAGAGAAAAATCCATAGAGAAGCTTGAGAAGGAACTCAATACATACAAAGATAGGATAAAGAAAAAACAAGAAGAGCTTGACAATTTTGTGGCATCAATGAAAGAAAGAGATTTGTTGGTTACTAACATAAGTGAGAAATTGGAAGAGTTTTCAAAAATGATTCATAAAAAACAAGAGGAGTATTACTCTGTCCTTTCTGAGATTACAGGTAGTAGAGAAAGAATATCTGTTTTGAAATTCACGCTATCTAACCTGTCAAAGACAGAGGCGAGCAAGGAAGAGAAGGAGCTTGAAGACAGGCTTAAATCAATAGAGAAGGATCTTGTTGTTCTAAGAAGAAAACTGTTGCAGAAGCAGAATGAATTGGATGAATTGTTCGCTAAGGAGAAGCAGTTAAACGAAGAGTACAAGGCATTGGACTCTAAAATAGATTCTTTGAAGGAAAAGTATCATTCCATATACTCCAGGATAGCCACCATAAGATCCATCACTGGTAACGAGGCATCTGAGGCTGTCTTAAACGCAGCGAAGAGAGGAGAGCTAAGAGGGATAATAGGTAGGGTTAAAGATTTGTGTGAATACGATGACGAGTATACAACAGCTATACAAGTGGCTGCAGGAAGCAGGCTTGAGTACATAATAACTAAAGATGATGTCTCTGCTACTGAGGCAGTTAAATGGTTGAAATCCAAGAAGATAGGGAGGACAACCTTTATACCTTTGAACAAGATAAAACCTCAAACAATTGATCCAGATATTAAGCGTTTAGAGAAGGAAGATGGAGTGCTAGGATTTGCCATAAACCTCGTTAGATTTGATCAAAAACTGAAGAAGGCATTTGAGTATGTTTTTGGAGATACTTTAATTGTTGAGAATGTTGATGTGGCTAAGCGGATAGGATTTGGAAAGGTTAGAATGGCTACGCTTGATGGAGATCTTGCAGAGGCATCTGGAGCATTAACTGGTGGGTACAGGCATGGAGGAGTTACACTTAAAGAAATGCTTGAGAAAGATAAACTGAAAAAGGATATTGATTCTCTGACAAAGCAGCAGGATAAACTACTAAAGAGGATGGAAGAGCTAAGGGAGAAGATAGAAGAAAAGAGAAAAGAGAGGTCTGAGGTTGAAGTTGAAGTAAAACAGTTGGAAGCGGTTAAGGAACAAATAGAAACTAGGCTTTCTGATTATCTTACTAGAAAATCTGCAATAGAGAGAGAAAGGGAATCTGTAGAGAAGGAGATAGCTGAGTTATCGGCCAAGATAAAGGAGGCAGAAGAGAAGGCAAGCAAGATCAAAAAAGAACTTGAGGAGCTTGAGGAAAGAAGGGCCACAATACAATCCAAGCTTAAATCAAGGGAAGCTAAAGAAGCGACCATGAAAATGGAGAGGATGCAAAGGGAGCTAAATGCCTTGAAGACACAGGCAACAGAGATAGAGATACAGTATAACTCAATGAAGTCTGAGTTAGAATCTGTGTTAAAGGCTAGATTGACTGGGTTGATGAATAGAAAATCTGAACTAGAAAAGGAAAAATCAGAATTGGACGAATTCTTAAAGAATACAAAGAAAAAGATATTTGATCTAGAGACTAAGCTACAGGAAATGATAAAGGCAGAGGAAGAGTTATCTGGGAAGTTATCTGATTTAATGAAGAAGAGAGAGAGGTTACAAGCTGAGCTTGGCAAACTAGCTGAGAAGAAAGGATCACTTCAGAGGTTGATGGAGAACGCCAGACAGGAGATCAACCAGATAGAGCTTGAAAAGGCAAGGCTTGAGACTAGGCTTTCTGATTTGCGGGCAGAATGGGAGGAAATAGGGAAAGAGAAGTTTGAGGAGTTGTCAGAATCCACTGAGGATCTTGAGAAGGAGTTGGATGAGCTAAAGAAGAAAATGGCAAAGCTTGAGCCAGTAAACATGAAGGCTATAGAGTTATATGAGAAAGCATTAGAAGAATTGAAGGACGTTGAAGAGAAGGCTGAGAAGTTAAAATCAGAGAAGGAAGCAGTTCTTAATTTGATTGAGAGGATAGAAGAGAGGAAGAAAGAAGCCTTTTTGAAAACCTACAACGAGATAAGGAAGCACTTCCAGGCTTTGTACAAGGAATTCTACCCAGAGGAGGGTAGTTTTGCAGACATAAAATTAGAGAATGAGGAAGACCCATTCCAAGGCGGACTCATAGTTGAAGCTAGGCCAGCTGGTAAGCCAGTAAGGAGGATAGAGGCTCTAAGTGGGGGAGAAAAAGCAGTTGTAGCTTTAACCTTCTTGTTTGCTATCCAGTCCTACAAGCCTAGTCCATTCTACATTCTGGATGAAGCAGATTCTCCATTGGATAGAGCAAATTCTGAAAGATTGGCTAAGATGATAAAAGGTAGGGTTGGGCAGTCTCAGTTTATTGTGGTTACTCATAATGCCACACTTATCCATGAGGCTGATCAGATAGTTGGGGTTTCTATGAACAAGAAGATAGGAAGCAGTGTGGTTGAAGTTAATATGAAGGCATATATTGAATAGTTAGGCAATTGTCTATTTATCTAGTGAACATTTGTCCATTGTCTATTAACATGGGTTTACAAATTTTTAGAATTTTCCTAAGAAAGGTATATATATGACCGTTGAGTTACCCTAATTGGAGGTGTGGAAGATAAGACCGATGAAAAATAACTAAGAGGGGAAACGGCCAGGCTCACCCGGCCAAGAGGGTAAATTTGGGGCCGTACCTCCCCTCTCACCCTCTCTTGCTTTTTCTGACAAAAGTTTTTTAATCCTCTTTGGGCAATAATTAAGAGCCGTGGGCACGTAGCCTAGCCAGGATAAGGCGCCGGCCTCCTAACTCCGAAAGGGGGAAAGCCGGCGATCGGGGGTTCAAATCCCCCCGTGCCCGCTAAACCGCCGCGTCCGTTTACGCCGCGAACGGAGCCTATCGCAGAGCGATAGGCTAGCCTTCGGTCGGGATTATGAGTCGGTTGCAGGAGGGTAGAGGGAACCCGCTGGTGGCTGTAGGGCGATGGCCCGTGAGCCGACCGTAGGAGGTTCCTCTGTTCGAATCCGGCCGTGCCCGCTAGAGGGGTTGCACCCCTTCTAACCCTGCGGACTACATAAAGTAGGCCTTCGGTCGGGATTATGAATCTGTCTTTAGAATTAGTGTAATTAGCCTTGTTTTGCCAAACGGCTTGACGTCTACTATGTTTTTTGCCTTTAGTGATTTTATTATTCTGTGTGTTTTTACTTTTCCTAATCCAGTTTTTCTAGATATCTCTGCTTGAGTGGTTGGCCCTGTTAGAAGTACGCGTATTACTTTTGCCTCTTCATCAGGCAAGCAGTTAAGCAAAGCATCTGCTACTAACGCTTTTCCCCTTTCTTTCATTCCTGTTGCTGTTAAATAGTAAACAATTCCTCCAACGAATATCCCCAACGATGCCAATAAAGGTAAAAGATATGGTAGCCATGCCCATGGTTCACAGGTGCACAACTCAGGTGGAAGGCTTGATTGAAGCATCAAAGATAAGAATGCAACCAAGAAAATGAATCCAGAAATCATTCCAAGACCAAATACTATTCTTTTCATATCTCCATCCATAGGATAGTTTCAGAATTTGAAACTTAAATTTATATATGGTTTCAGAGCAAGTTTCTTTGGTGGTGGGAATGTTAAACAGGAAGAGAGCTATAACATATGTAGTTATGCTTTTAGTTGCAGTTGTGTTTTTGTCCAGCTCATACGCTTATTGTCCACCATCAGAGGATATCTGTGTTGATAATCAGACTATTAGTGATAATTACTTAGCTCAACATAATACCCCAGAACGTGCAAATGTCTCTGTTTGGTTTTTCTATGCATCTTGGTGCCCCCATTGTCATAGGGTTCTCATGTCTGGCGTGTTAGACGAACTACCAGATTATGTTAATGTAACTAAATATCTAGTAGATAAAGATCCAAAAGCTCATGCCTTATTTAGTGAAGTTGTAAGCAGGTATGGAATTGTAGCAGGAGTTCCGACAGCAGTCATATTTACCACAGATCCGTTTAACGGAACAATTCTCCAAGGGGATACTCCAATAATATCAGAGATACGCAATGTTACAGAGTTAGCCATGGAAAATCAGGAAAAGGTATATGGTGGGGTTACAAATGTTGAAAGAAATGTGTTCGCTGATCTGGCTTTTCTAATAGGGACCGCCGCAGCAGATTCAATAAACCCATGCATAATGGCAGTTTTATTGATAATGCTGGGAACACTAGCTTCCATAAAGGAATACAAGAAAATGAGAGACTTTGGTATAATCTACGTAGCATCCATATACTTCACGTACTTAGGCATAGGCGTTCTTTTAACGCTTGGGGCGGTGTACATTGTTAACCAGCTTAGCCTGTTTGCCTCTGAAATAGCAACTGCCACAAAGATAGTGGTCGCTGCCATACTCGTGTTCGCTGGGGTAGTGAACATAAAGGACTATTTCTGGTGGGGGAAAGGCATAACCTTCAATATAAATGAAGAACATAAGAAAAAGGTCATAGAACTGGCAAAGAAAGCGTCTATCCCAGCAATAATCTCAATCGCGGTTCTCATAACAGTGGTGGAATTTCCTTGTTCTGGAATAATGTATCTGGGTGCAATATTCTACTTTGTGTCCACTGGTATGAACCCCCTCCAACTGTTTGGTTACTTACTTATTTACAATCTTATATTTGTGCTCCCACCGGTTGGCATGCTTGTAATTGCTCTAGGCGGTAAGAAAGCATCAGAGATCGCATCTAACCTTGGACTGAAAAAAGCTAATGAAATATTAATGGAAAACAAAGAGAAATTTAGATTAATAATGGGGGTTGTTCTAATAGCTCTAGCGATTCTTATCTTAGTTACCTAACTTACCTGGACGCTACGGCTACCAGCTTCTCCAAGAACATCTGTTCTGGAACAGCTCCCACCAGAGCTTCCTTGTCATCTATTATTGTTTTTGGTACTCCACTTACTGCATATTTATTAGACAAATCTGGGAATTCCATAGCTTCTATCATTTCTGCCTTTATCTTTGGATTTATTATTGCGAATTTATGAGCCAGTCTTACCATTCTTGGACAATATGGGCAAGTGGGTGTGACGAACACCATTATTCTGATCTCTCTATCAATTTTTTCTAGTTTACTAATTGCCTCTTCATCTAGTTCAGTGTCTCCTTTTGAGAGATCCATTATATCTTCAATAAATGTTCCAAATTCGTAACCGCTCATCAATCCGTAAAAATAAACCATTTTCTTTCCAGATTTTATCACAGTGGCAGGATATTTATCCACGCCCAAAGCATTAGCTAAGTCCTTTTCTTTGTCAAAGTCATGTTCCTCAAGTATTATTTTTTCTCCACCTAAGTCTTTTATTATTTGTAAAATTTCCTTTATTTGTCCGCAGAATTGGCAGTTCTCTCCACTAAAAAACACTAGCCTAACTGGGTTTTCCAAATTATTAAACATCTGTTTTATCTGCGCCTTTGTTTGTTCATCCATTTCTATCATGCAAAGTTCCTCCTTTACTTTTTTGCCCAATATGGTTTTTTTATAAATTCATACGCGGATATGGCAGCCACAGCCCCTTCTGCAGCAGCGGTCACTATCTGAGCAAGGCCACCAGTAACATCTCCAGCTGCAAAAACACCTGGAACGTTGGTCTCCATTTTTCTGTTTACTTCTATATAACCTTTTTTGTCTGTCTGTATACTTAAGGCCTTGAACAAGTCAGTATTTGGAATCTCTCCAATATCTATGAATATCCCATCCAACTCTAGTTCTTTTTCTTCACCAGTTTTTACATTCTTTACTCTTATCTTTTTGACTTTGTCATCACCTATAATCTCCTCTATCACAGAGTCTAGTACAAATTCAACATTGTTCTTTTCTCTCAATTTCTGGACATCTGCTTCCTCTGCCCTGAATTCATTCCTTCTATGTATCAGATAGACCTTCTTACATATGTCTGACAAATAATTGGCATCCTTCACTGCAGCGTTCCCACCACCGACCACTGCTACTGTCTTTCCTTTGTAAAACGGAGCGTCACATGTTGCACAATAGGATACTCCTTTTCCTAGGAACTCTTTTTCTCCTGGAACGTCTAGAGGCCTGTGCTTGGATCCACTGGATATAACTATTGCCTTTGCTTTGTATTCCCCTTCAATTCCCCTTAGCATAAATCCTTCCTCTGATTTTTGAATATCTACTATTTCATCTATCACGAGCTCGGCCCCAGCAGCTCTGGCATGCTCCTCAAATCGTTTTGCCAGTTCCTTCCCATCTATGCTTTTGAATCCGGGATAATTTTCAATTGTAGTGGTTAATGCCACATTCCCGCCAAATACTGATTTCTCAACTACTAATGTTTTCAAATTCCTTCTACTCGCGTAGATGGCGGCAGTTAATCCTCCAGGACCACCACCGATTATTACTAAGTCATATTCTCCACTAGCCTTTTTACCCAAAGAGAGGCCGAGTTCCATGCAGTTCACCTCTTTCTAAGTATTATCATGTCTCCCTTGTCTAAGACGAAATTTTCTTTTGGCATATATATCCATTTCCCGGCTTTTTTCAACCCTATAATCTCATAGCTTTTAGACAACTCGTCAGTAGTTTTTCCCAAGAATTTAGTTTTACCTACCTTATAAACCTTTAGCTGCATTTCCTCAGCAAGTGCTTGACTAATGCTTTTCTCTATTGGAAATCCTCTTATTACTGCATCCACAAGCTCTTCAGCTCCATCAGATATATCTTCCATTGCAGATGCAATCCTGTTTATTGCCGTGAAATTTTCTGCGTCTTTCCAGTTTCTAGTGGCCAGCATTACTCCTATCTCTAGTTGATACTGTAAGACATCCATCTCTTCTTCTAACATTGCCACGTGCTTAGCCAATCCCTTATCTCCTGTGACAAGGGCAGCAAATGCCAGATCCATTATTAGTGAGCTAAGGTGTTTCATTCTCTTTATTATATCAACTACAGTTAAGTTTTCTTTTCTCATATTCTTCATTATATCCTTTGCATTCATATCTCATACCCCCATTATGATTTTTGCAGTGAATATTAAAAACCATACACCGACAGCGTCTCCTGTTGCAGATAGCAGAGGGATAGAAAGGTCACTTGGATCCATACCTAGTTTTCTCCCTAAAACTTCTAATCCGAGAGCGATGCCAAGCAATAGGCTAGTAGCCATTATTCCGGCTATCGTTGTAATTGATACAAATTTTATTAGTCCTATTCCATCTCCTATTGCATTTAGGACTATCTCAGCTGCTACGCCCAGGAATGCAAACAACACAAATGCCACTATAAACCCACCAAGAATACTAACCCATATTTTGTTATCCTCTCCTAGGTACATAGCAGTAGTTATCCTTGCACTTGCCACTCCAGATATGTCTCCTGCAATATTTATGAAGGCAGGCAGTACTAGGAGTATGGCTATTAGTTCTTTCATATTCAATGCAGAGTTTAGAAAGATTCCTGACGCTAGGCTGAAAACAAGGGCCATAAGTAAAGGCCCAAAAGATTCTCTTATTATTGTTCTCCAATTGTAGTGTGTCATATGAACCCAACCATGTGGAATATTTTTACTACCAGCACAAGAGAACCAATCATTACTATGTCCCCTAGGGTTGCTATGACAGGTATGGTCACATTATTTGGATCCCATCCATGCAGGAAGCTTTTGACCGTAATAACTAGCGTGAGGCTCATCAAGATGGCACTGGCAATAATTCCAGCAGTCACAGCCACTAGAACAAGCTTTCCCACATCCGCCGCCATGCCCAGCATGGCGGCGACTAGGAAGGCTAGGACTGCAGTTATGACGTTCATTGAAATTGACAAGAGTATGCTAGCTATTATGTTTTCTCTAGCTTCTCCTGATAATGCGATCTTAGGTTTCATCCAACCCATATGTAAAGCGGATCCTAGTCTGGATGCCAGTGTGGACGATATGTTTCCTCTTAGATCTAGTATTCCAGGGAGCATTATGGCTAGTCCTGGAACTATCAGCAGCTCTTTTTCCATGCTGATCAGAAAGCTACCAGTAAGTAATTCCACTAGTGTGTAAATTAATCCTACGCTGATGCTCTCTTTAAGCATTTCCAATAGCTCATCAATGGCTTCCACGAGGAGTTAACGTTAGACTTATTAAAATTGGTTCCCCAAAATCTGGCATGCCCACATTAGAAGATATAGCAAGGCAAATAGAAGAGTGCAAGGCCTGTCCCTTGTATAAAACTAGAAATAAACCAGTTCCAGGAGAGGGGCCAGAGGATGCAAAGATTATGCTTGTAGGTGAAGCTCCTGGTAGGAATGAGGACTTGCAAGGAAGACCATTTGTTGGGCAGGCAGGCAAGTTTTTGGATGAGCTTCTTGATCTAGCAGGATTGTCAAGGGAGGAAGTGTTTATTGGGAATGTTGTGAAGTGTAGACCTCCAGGAAATAGGGATCCACTTCCCAGCGAGATCCTGGCTTGCAGACATTGGTTGGAGGAGCAGTTTCAAGTGATATCTCCAAGGGTAGTAGTTAGTCTTGGAAGATTTTCTCTGGCTTTCTTTCAGGAAAAGTTTGGAATCGGTAAGGAACCAATTTCAAAGATACATGGGAAACCAATTCGTATTGATACCTTGGTCTGGCACGGTTGGCTTGTTCCAATGTTTCACCCTGCCGCCGGCTTGTACCGTGGAGAAGTGAAAGCAAAGATAGTTGAAGATTGGAAGGCTTTGCAAGAATTCTTTTCAAAGTTTAAGTAGATTAGACTTCTATCATTGTTCCTACACCAGGCTCTATGTATTCTTCGCCGTAGGCAGCCCTGAATGCCTCTTGTGCTATCTCTCCTGAGCAATGGGCAGGACAGACTGATTCCACTCCAAATTCTCTGAATGCTTTTACTATTTCATCAATTTCTCCCTTGCTTTTCCAAGCTAAATGGAATCCACCAATTACTAGATGAATCCTTCTCCTTAGCTCTTTCGCCCTTTTTATGATATTTACTATTCCTGGATGAGAGCAGCCAGTAATTATTGTACTCCCTTTGTCACTATCTACTATTAGAAAACACTCTTTTTTCATCGGTACTATTGTTGTTCCTCTGGTTATTTCAGTAGCTTTGTCAATCGGTTTTAGAGTTGCGTTCTTTTTGATATACCTTTTGAACGACTGAGAAAAGAAATCTCCTACAAATATGTTTTTCCCTCTGAATTCAGGGATTGCATCAAAATCTAAACCACCAAAGTGGTCAGAATGCTCGTGCGATATCACGATATTTTTCACTCTATTAAGGTCTATTCCAAGCGCATCTGCATTCTTTTTTAGTATTGAGGGATCAGAACCTAGATCAAAGAGAGTACCTCCCACTAGGCAAGAAAAACCCCATCCAGGTATACCTACTCTCGCGGTGTTGTCATATAGGATTACTAGTTTCATTTTTTCCCTCTCTTGTTTGTATTATTATGTCCTTTCCATTTACAAGAGCGTCAGTGACTTTTTTTCTTGCTGATTCAAGAAGTCTCCAAACAGTCCCTCTAGATACACCAAGCTTTTCCCCTGCTTCCTCTTGTGTGAGTCCCTGCAGATCTACAAGTCTCAAAACCTCAAGCTCTGGAGGTTCCATTGTTATGATACCTGCAGGCGGACCTGGTTTTGGACCAAATCTGAATATGTTTGGCATCCAACCGAGCATTATAGGTTTTGCAGGTCTGCCTCTTCCCCAACCAGCTCTCATCCATTTCCATCTAGGCATACTAGTTTTTTGGAGATTTGCATATTTATTTTTTGTGCAAATGCTAGAATTTAGCATTCTTTTTGTGCCATGCTATTGATGAAACTAACAAGATTATTCCAGAGGATATCAGTATTGCAGAAATTATTCCTCTGTCTTGTTCACTTTCTTTTTGCAGGTTGGCTTGTTGCTCATTAGTCGTGAATCCTACAGGTGTTTCTTCACTGACACTCGCTTTAACTGGTTTTTCCCACTCTTCGCCGGCTGCACTGTAAGGTACGTGTCGCATGAACAGTGGGGAGTAGAAAATCCCAGCTAAAATGAGGATTATGGATACGCTCAAAACAAACACAAACCTCATTGATGTTTTTGGTTTTATTATGCTCCTTCCTTTGTTTGTTAGCTCGTAGTATATCCATTTTCTATTCTCGTCTATCCTTCTAACTAGCCCTGCAGATTCCATTTTTCTTAAGTGCTCGGCCACTGTTGGAATTGATAGTCCCAACTCGTTGGCCAGCTCTGATTGTGTTTTCCTTCTGTTTGCAAGACTTTTGAGTATGCTAATTCTTGACTCCGCCGCCAGCGCTTCAAACGTTTTTCTATCTAAAGTGATGTCTCCCATCTAGATCTCCGATCAATGGAATATTGTCTTCACGAATGAAACTATTATGTCAATTGGGTTAAACACATTACTAGTCTTTTCTGCTTCTCCTGGAATAGATTTTTCAGCTTCCCCCGGAGCAGATTGGCCTGGGCCTTTAGTGGTTTTAACAGGTTCTCTTGTAGGGATAAATTGTTCAAATTTTTTGACGACCATTACAGCTTCATTATCTTTAAGTCCCAATAGGCTTATTGATGCATTCAAGAATACTTTTGTCTGATCTGGCTCCAAGTGTAGATATCCCACACTTTCGTGTTCTGTTCCCTCTCCATATACAACTTTTATCAATGCTGCCATCTTTGCTTCATTAGTACTCTCACTGCTTGCATTTACCATGTGTCCTTCGTACGCTATGGTGTCAAGGATTACTTTGTAGGGGATACCTTCTTGATCTGTAAGATCTGTTATTTTGGCAGGTTGTCCAATATAAAGAGAAAATGCTTCACCAGTTTTCACATAAATTTCACTAACTTCACTTTGTGTAGTTATGTTACCCATTGAGTCAGGTACCTGTATTGCTCCTGTTATATTGGTTGATGTTATGTTAGTTATTGGTGTTGTGGACTGGTTCTGTGTTATCTCTTGAGATCCAGATTCACCCTCAGTTGTAGGCCATTCTTCTTTCGGATTTACATTTAGAAAAATAAAGCCTAAATTGTTATCTTCATTTGTCTCTGGTATCACATTATCCTCATCAACCATTGCAACAATAATGTGTTTGCCTTGGGATGTCGGTGTCCATATGAATGGTATGTATGCTTCGTATTCTGTCTGATTTGGTATTGTGTAACTAACTTTTGATAGTAATTTCCCATCGTACATTGATACTGTGTAGGATTCTTTGTATATGTATGCATCTGGATCAAGTTTTATATGAATATGAGCGTATAGCGTGTATTTCTCACCTACTTGGATATCTTTTATATTCATATCGCTTGGTAGTGATACATCTAATACAGAAATGTCAACAGGGTATGTGTGCTCATGTGGGGAAGCACCAAGGGCCAGGGAAAACAATATGACAAGAGCAAATATATAACTTAAACCTTTCATTCAAGCCACCAATATACTTGTGTCTTGAGCAGATAAAAATAGCTATCTTTTTTTAAGGCAATCGCCTTAATAATCCATTTTTTTGTGCATATACCGAAAAATATTTATATGCAAATGCACAAAAAGTTATTAGAAATTTGAGCATAAACACGAAATTGTAATGTGTATAGGAGGTGAGTTAGATGCCATGGGGTTTTGGTTATGGAAGAGGATTTGGTAGAGGATACGGAAGAGGCATTGGAGGCGGCTACGGAAGAGGACTAGGCTTTTGGATGACTGGCCTTCCTGGATGGGCTAGAGGCTGGCCTAGAGGAGGATACTGCTGGTACTATTATTCGCAGACAGGCCAGTTTCCTCCGTGGAGCCCCTGGTCATACTTAGGGACACAGGTTCAAAGCCAAGCTAGCCAGATGCAGGCTGTTCCATCACAGGATCTGAATTATCTAACTGCATTGAAAGCCAGCCTGGAAACAGAACTGAAGGCAATAGAAAACCAGATAAATGAGTTAAGGACTAGAAACACTAGTAAAAGCGATAAGAAATCTGGTGATAAAAAATGATAATTGCATTTCCCACAGCCAAGGGCGGGTTGGACGACTTGGTCATTCCGAGCTTTGGGAGGGCACCAACATACACCCTGGTAACCCTAGATGATAACACGAAGGAGATAGTAGATGTTAAGGTGGTTCAGAACCCCAATGTAAGCTTACCTGCTGGAGCCGGTATACAGGCAGCTAGTTATCTAACTAGTTTAGGCGTTAATATAATTATTGCTCCGAGCGTAGGTCCGAAGGCATTCTCAGTTTTAGCACAAGCAGGTATTCAGGTGTTCATTGGGCAAGGAGCAGTTAAGGATTTGGTTAATGCTTTCATTGCTGGACAACTTCAACCAATGTCTAGCATGATCCCTCCAGGTCCAGGAACAGGCTTTGGAAGAGGCATGGGCTATGGAAGAGGATTTGGAAGAGGCATGGGAAGAGGACCAGGAGGTAACTGGTGATGTTTGGCCTTGGACAAGGAAGAGGTCATGGACAAGGAAGAGGAGGATCTAGGCAAGGACTAGGACCAGTTTCATTATGCATCTGCCCCAAATGTGGGGCTACCCTTCCACACATCAGAGGCAAGCCATGCACTAGTATGAAGTGCCCTAAGTGTGGAACTCCAATGGTAGGAAAGGGGTGAGACATTGCCCACACTAGCTGTAACAGGTGGAAAGGGAGGAACCGGGAAATCAACTGTTGCTTTAAATTTAGCTGTTGCTTTGGTTAGGCTGTCCAATGAAAGCATAGATTTGTTGGACTTGGATGTTGAGTGTCCCGATATCTCCAGACTTTTGGGTGTAAATCTTAGAGAGGTGAAGAAGGTTTACAAATCAATTCCTTTGATAACAAGCAAATGTGCAGGATGTGGAGTTTGCGTCCAAAGGTGCTTGCCAAAGGCTTTGTATTTACTCAATGGGAGAGCTAATTTAACTGAGGATTTATGTGAAGGTTGCATGCTTTGTAAGGATGTCTGTCCATTCAATGCCATAGAAGAGAGTAAAAAAGAAGTTGGTCAGATCAGCGTTGGGAATTTTGAAGGAGTTAACATAATAGAAGGTAAATTGAGCGTAGGTGAGGACGAATCTGCTAGAGTAATAAGAGAGGCAATGAACTTTTCCACTTCTAGCATGAGAGTAATAGACACAGCTGCAGGAACCCATTGCACAGTAGTCAAGGCCTTGAAAAATGCGAGTCATGCATTTATTGTTACAGAGCCAACCCCTTTTGGAATAAACGACTCTGCTCTAGCGATTAGCTTAGTGGAAAAGCTAGGTATCGGATACGATGTTATCCTAAATAGGGCAGGTGTGTCTGACGTAGACTTACCCTTTAAGCCTAAATTTGAGATACCCTATTCAGAGGAACTAGTCCAGGCATATGTAATTGGGAAGCCCATTGTGTTGTTGGATCCAGAAAGTGAGGTATCCAAAGTATTTATGGAGATGGCAGAGTATGCGAGGAGCATATTGTTTAGTGATTAGAATGGACAAAGATAAGGATATTAGAATAGGAAGCCTTGGAAATATTCATTTTCCCAAAGGCTACTATGTATACGTTGGTTCTGCTATGAACAGTTTGGAAACAAGAATTGCAAGGCACCTAAGGACGGAGAAGAAGAAGCATTGGCATATAGACTACTTGCTAGATGAGGCGGATGTAGTTGATGTCTTAAAGATACCTAGTGAGAAAAGGATAGAATGCGATGTAGCCAAATTCTTTGCAAGCTATGGAAGACCAATACCTAGGTTTGGATCTTCAGATTGTGATTGTGAGAGTCATTTATTTTACTTTCCCAAAAAACCAGAATTGGAGGTAGTTTTTGAATGATAATAACCATAGCCTCAGGTAAGGGAGGGGTAGGCAAGTCAACTCTGGCAGCATCCTTAGCAGTGCTTTTAGCTAGAGACTTTAATTTCCAGCTAATAGATGCAGACGTTGATTGTCCTGATTTGCATATTCTATTTCCTGGAAGAGAAGAATTGAGGAAACCAGTTTCATTGACTAAACTGGCTGAGATAGATTTTAATAAATGTGACAAGTGCATGATATGTTATGAAAAGTGTCCATTCAACGCCATAAGTAAAAGCCTCAAGATAGATGAGTTTCTCTGTGAAGGATGTGGATACTGCAAACATGTGTGCCCACAGAATGCAATAAGCATGAAGCAGGTTAGGACAGGGGAGATTGTAAAGAAAAGGGTTGAGCTTGTGTTTGATGGCAAGAGGATCAAGTTCCCATTTATCTATGGGCAGCTTGACCCTGGCAGATCCAATTCTGGGAAGCTAGTGGATGAGCTTAAGAGGTTTAAGGAAGATACTCAGCTCACACTTGTAGATTCTGCGGCGGGTATTGGTTGCCCAGTTATATCTAGCCTTCGCGGATCTGACCTTGTCCTAGCAGTAGTTGAACCAACTCCCGCAGCCATAGACGATTTGTCAAGGCTTTTAGATCTTTCTCAGCATTTTGGGATAGAGACTTTAGCAGTTCTGAATAAGTCTGATATCTCTGGAAAAGGAAGACAGATGGCTATTGATCTACTAACAGAAAGGGGAGTAGAGTTAATAGGTGAAATTCCATATCATAGATCTGCCTTTGATGCGCTGGCGATGGGCAAACCTCTTGTTATGACGGATTCACCATTGAAGGAAAAAATAATTAGTATTTACGATGAGCTAAAGAGGGTGATTGAATGAATCAGCTTTCAGTTCAGTTTCAGCTTGGGATAGACAAGCTGTTTGGAGAGAGAGTCGCTGTAATGTCCGGTAAGGGAGGAGTTGGGAAGTCATTGGTTTCTGGTTTAATAGCATTGTCCTTAGCAAAAAAGGGAGTTAAGACCACTTTGCTTGATGCAGATGTACTAGGTCCAAATGATGCTAGCCTATTCGGAATATCTGAGAATGCAAGGGTGGAAGGAGAAAAGATAATACCAGCAGAGATAAACGAGAACCTAGACCTAGTTTCTTCTGCAATGTTTCTCCCTGACAGAAGTAAAGCAATAATATGGAGAGGACCAATGGTAACCAAATTTCTTAGGGAACTTGTCATGAAAACTAACTGGAGAAAGAAGGACGCGCTGGTTATAGATTTGCCCCCAGGGACTGGGGACGTGGCCTTGACTGTACTAAATGAGTTCAGACCTACTAAGATCGTCCTAGTCGGGACGCCCCAACGCATAGTGGTTGAAGATGTTATTAGGGCTGGAAACATGGTTAAAGAGCTAGGCTATTCTGTATCTGCTTATGTGGAGAACTTTTCCTACGTTGACTGCGGTCAGAGATATGAGGCGTTTGGGAAATCTAAGCTGGAGGAGGTCAGTAAAGCTATTGAAGCCAAAAAGAGCATTGCATTACCGTTGAAAAAGGAAGTATCTGAGCTAGCTGACTTAGGTAGGATAGTGGAAATTTTTGATATGCATCCGTTCTCAGATATAGGTGATCTAATTGAATGAACTAAAGATTGGAGAAAAAGTTGCAAGGAACGTGACCATAGCCACTTTGGCTTTGGCTATTGGAAAGTTGGCAGCTGCATATATCACAGGATCTTTAGCAATAACTGCTGACGCATTTCATAGCTTTTCGGATCTTATTCCCATATTCGCTGCCTGGATTGGCCTTAAGATAGCTTCAAGGCCTAGAGACGAGAGATTTCCATTTGGTTATTACAAGGCAGAGAGTATAGCTGCCTTCCTAGCTAGTTTGTTTATTCTGTTGTTGGCTTACGAGATATTCACAGAAAGCTTGACTAGGCTATTTTTGCCTTATGAAATTACACATGGTGGTCTTGGGCTAGCACTTGTTTTCATTTCAATTGTTGTATCTGGTATATTAGCAAAGTATCAATTTGATGCTGCAAGGAGGGTGAACTCTCAAGCTTTGCTGGTTAATGCCAGAGAGACAGTTATGGATGTTTTGTCTTCTTGTTTGGTTTTCATTGGTGTTGTCTTTACTATGCTTGGTTATCCATGGGTAGACGGTTTGGTGGGGCTTGGTCTAGCTTTGTTTGTCGCATATTCAGGGGTTGTTAGCTTGAAGGAATCAGTTCTAGCATTAATGGACGCGAGTGTTCCTAAAGATGAGGTTAACAGGATAAAATCTGTGGTTGAGAGAATGCCGAGGATTAGAAAGGTAAAGTCAATATGGATAAGAAGGTCTGGACCATTTCTTATGTCAGAAATGGTAATAGCAGTTCCAAGTAATATAGATGTAAAGCTTGCTGATCGTATAGCAGCAGAGATTGAGGAGAAGGTTAAGGGAGAAGGGATAGATCACGTTATAATCCATGTTGAACCTCCAGAGAAAAAGGAAATATTGTTAGCAGTGCCTATAGATAAGAATGGAAAACCGTCTAGTGTATTCGGCTCTGCACCAATGTTTGCAATATACAAAGTTAGGGGAAAAAGGAAAAAGCTAGTAAAGAAAATGAGGAATCCAGGTTTTGGATTAAAGAAAAAGAGAGGAGTTAAAGCTGCTTTAGCCCTAGTAGATCTAGGTGTTGATGTGGTTAAGGTAAAAAAGATAGGTGATGATTCTAGGGAGATACTAGAAAGGGCAGGAGTTAAAGTGGTTATCGACTGAACTATTTGGTTACACAGACTAGAATTATAGTAATTTTTTCTTTAGTGTGTCAGCAACGAAATTGCTTCTTATCCATGTTGCTCTGTCTATCTTGGGATCCCTTGGGTCATTCAAAAACATTACTACATTATCATCAACTATTGCAAATCTGTAATCTCCTTCCTTCAGTATTACTTTCACTCCCCTGCTTTTTGCATCCTCTAAGACATCCCCCAAATAATTTAGTTTTCTTTCTAGACCACCTTTTGATCCTCCTAGAATCACATGCTCATTTGCGTTCTCAACCAGGGTTCTAATAGTATTGTATATATTTCTTCTATCAGCAAGATAGTACACTTCACCGGTATTTACTTTATCTCCCTCTTCATCCTTCAACAGCTCAGCTAGTTCGTCGCCTAGTATATCTAATTCCTCTAATTCTTTCTTGAATTCTTCCATCCTTTTTCTCTTTAAGTAGTCTATCGCCTTTCTTATTGGTATTGCTTCATATCTTAATGGTCTCTCTGGGATGACTTTGACTAGGCCCTTCTTTTCTAGCTTTTCTAGTATATCGTATACCCTAGGTCTAGGGATATGAGCTAGAGAAGAAAGCTGGCTAGCGGTTGCTGATTTCACCTTTACTAGTGCTAGATAAGCGGATGCTTCATAAGTATTTAGCCCTAGTTTTTTTAGGATGTCAAACGCCTTTTCCATGAGCTTCATAATGCATTGCCTCCTTATAAATATTACTACTATCTGGTTCAAATCCTTGTCGTTACTGTTTAGTTACAAAACTATTTATAAACCTTGCTGTTTTGTCTAGGATATTGGGTACTAAGTCACAATTAGCTAAAGTAACCAAATATATGTAAAAGACCGAAAGGTTTATATAGTTACTACTTAACAGTAATTACATCCTTTGCGGAGGGGATTAGATTGAGTATTAGCCTTGAAACAATGATATATGCAACAGTTATTGGATTATCAGGATTGATTGTTATTGCGTTAATAGCACTTAAGAGCATGGGTTATAGGATTAGAATAAAGAAGATAACTCAGGAAAACGGGGAATATGTGAAGGCTATATCAAAGACAGGAGATTACATGGAAAGGCCAACTGATTTTAGAGAAGAGGTTGAAAAAATGCTACTTAGCGAAGATGATTCTACTCAGAGTCAGTCTCTGGACAATTATAATAATAAGAATAGCGATCTAACCGCTGATGCACAGACTAAGCAGGATAATCAACCGAATGCTAACTCAGACACAAACCCAGACGCGAGGATAATCCTAAAAGAGGACATCCTTGGAAGGGTAGCGTATGAAAGGGGAGAATTATACAAGGATGGAAAAGAGAAAGGAGATGTATTTGTTGTAACTGAACAGTTACGAAAAGTTTATAAAGAAGGAGAAACCCAGAAAGAAGGTGGTGAAAAACAATGAATAGAGGTTTTGATATTGTCGGGAAAATATTGGCTTTGTTTGTGTTATTCATAGCTGTTCCATTTGCCATAGGATATCCGACAGCATACGTTGTGAGCGATGCTTCTGGAGGGGGCTCTGTAGTTAAACCACAGGCGATTAGTAACGCTAATCCATTGGCCCAGCATATAGTCTATTTTGACGAATGTGACAATGATATAGGCTATTCCTACGGCACTCCCTGGCCATATACAGATGATCCGCACACATGTCTTTCTGGAAAGCAAGACTGTTGTGGCTGGTATATAATGAATCATGTTCACGATCTAGGAGAAGTTATTAACGGAACTTATGATTTGTATATCCTCTATAGGCCTGGATTCAACGAAGGATGCACAGACACTGTAAAGGTCTATGTTTCTGAAGACAATCAGACCTGGACAAAAATAGCCCAAGAGCCAGTAAAGGCTCATGACATGGACGGAGATGGGAAGTATCCACAGGTCTGGCAGCAGGGCGTTCTAAATATTGAAAACTACACAGGAAGATTTAGATGGGTAAAGGTTAGCATTCCAAATTGTTTTAATGATTATTCGTCTGTGTCTGTTACAGATGCTGCGAATACACCACCTGTGGCAGGATTCACACAAACAGCGACTATAGGAAGAGCACCATTCACAGTGACATTTAATGCATCAGACAGTTATGATCCCGATGGGGATTTAGTTACCTACTCGTGGAGGTTTGGAGATAAATGGTCTGCAACAGCCACGGGCCAAGTGGTTACTTATACATACGAAGAGCCGGGCACTTATACAGTGGAGTTAATAGTAAAGGATCAAAACGGTGGATTAGGGATAGCTCATAGAACCATTAGAGTTTATTCTCAATCAGCTAATATTTCACCAGAAATAACTAGTTTCAGTTACCAAATATTGAATGACAAGCAAGTGGAGTTTAATTTCTCTGCAGAAGACCCAGATGGCCAGGACATGGATTATGCTCTTAACTTTGGAGACGGTTCTATTGAAGCATCAGGAACCATGCATAGTGGAGAAACAAAGACAGTCACATATACATATTCAGATTATGGAACATACAATGCTACATTAGTAGTTACAAATCCACAAGGCCTTGGTGACAGTGAAAGCTTGACCGTTGTGGTACAGAAACAAGTGCCAGACATTGCTATAACTAACGTAGTCACTGGGACTTTGGAAGAAACTAGAGAGGCTAGAATAAACGTTACTGTCACCAATCAGGGAACAGCAGACGTAGAGAACGTAGAGGTTAGCTTCAACTATGGAAGTTCACAGTTTGTTAACTTGAGTGCAGGCGAAACCAAGACATTGACATTTGTCTGGACACCCCAGAATTATGGTCCGAATACATTATACTTTGAGGCAGATCCAAATAATAGCATAGATGAATTAGACGAAACAAACAACGACATGGTTGTTCAAGTATATGTGAATCCGTTGCCAGACTTCACTGTTGGAGACGTGTCTGTAGATGGTATTAATGCAGCAGGACATACTCAAACAATCAATGCAGAGATACTAAATATTGGACACAAGGATGAGACGACACATTACATAATAATTGTGACAAACGCGAACAACAACAGCGATACAACAATGATACAGGGGGATGTATACGTTACAGCTGGAGGATCTGAGACAGTGTCTGTGTCTTGGACACCAGCCGCAAATGGGACATACGCCATATCAGTTAGTCTTGATAACGCTCATCAAGTAGATGAGTTGAACGAATCAAATAACATAAAAACGGTTTATGTCACAATCGGGAACAATCATCCACCTGAGATAGAACCAATAGATGATCAGATAGCTTATGTAAATGAAGAGTTTAGGCTAGTTGTGAATGCCACAGATCAAGATGGTGATACTCTGCAGTTCTCAGATAATTCAACACTATTTGATATTGACCAGCTGACTGGGGAAATAGTGTTTACACCTAACGATACTGATATAGGGAATTACACAATTGAGATAACAGTTACGGATGGGATAGATTCTACATCTACAACCTTTGATCTAGAGATAGTTCCGCCAGTGCTGGAAATAGAAAACGTTAGCGTGTCTGCAACAAATGATTCTGCTACAATAATATGGGACACGACTCAACCAGCGATTTCTAGGGTGTTGTATGGTTTAACAACTGCTTATGGGAATGTTATTGAGAACCAGACATATACAACAAGCCACGAAGTTGTATTGACCAATTTATTGCCAGATAATACTTACTATTACAGAATAGAAGTTGATGATAATTATAATCAGACAGCTGTGTATGAGTCAAGTTTCCAGACATCTCCCAATCCTGCAGGAGTGCCAGACTTGGCAATATCTGCGGTCTACTATCCATCTCAGATATTTGAAGATGAACAAGCAAATGTTACAGTGGAGATAACCAACCTGGGTGACGCTAGTACTGGCCAGTTCTGGGTTACTCTTGAGGACGGTAATACGCAATATGTATCTGTAGCCGACCTAGCACCTGGAAATTCAATTAACGTCAGCTTTGTCTGGACACCTGCTGGAACAGGGACGTTTGGATTTATTGCAACAGTAGATCCTATGGATGCAGTAAATGAAACGAATGAGACAAATAATCAGGAAACATTTACAATAACTGTTTTGGAGAGAGTAATGGATGTAGCGTTAACAGACATAGCGATGCCAGACAGCATAATTGAGGGCGATTCGTTCTCGGTAATAGTTAACGCATCTAACTTAGGAACTGAGGATCTCACAACTAATCTGACACTGTATGTGAACGGAACGGAAATAGAAACAAGGCAGTTATCCTTGACAGCAGGAGAAAATTCCACTGAAACGTTCAATCTCATACTATCTGATGTTGGTGATTATGAGATCACCGCTAAAGTAGACCCAGATAATACATTAAACGAATCAAATGAAGATAATAATGAAGTATCCAAGATAATTACAGTTGTACCTAACCAGCCACCAGTTGCAAATGCTGGAGACGATGTTAGTGTTGCTGTTGGAGAGACAATAACGTTTAACGCATCAGGCAGTTACGACCCTGACGGAAACATTACTAACTATGAATGGGACTTTGGTGATGGAACCAATGCTACTGGCATGATAGTGAACCACACATATGCTAACGCAGGTGTATACACAGTAACGCTGACAGTCACAGACAACAAGGGTGACACAGGAACAGATACGCTCACAGCTGTCATATGGGTGCCTGAGGAGAAACCAGATTTCGCAATATATGACTTAGCATACACAGAGAGAGTAAATCCAGGAGAAGACGCGTGGATAAACTTTACTGTTTACAACCTAGGGAACGCAACTGATACAGTAGACATTTCAATATATGCAAACGACGAGAAAGTATTTGAGACACAGGCATTCCTTGATGTTGGAGACGCCACTTATGTGGACTTCTATCTAGAGAACCTAACATCCGATACAAACATCACAATAGTGCTTGATGAAAACAACACTGTGGATGAATACAATGAGACAAATAATCAGGAAACATTTACAATAACTGTTAATAAGCCACCAGTTGCAATGATGAGCGCAGATACTCTAAACGGTCCGACACCCTTGACTGTTACATTCAGCGCTCTCCAAAGCTATGACCCTGACGGAAACATTACTAACTATGAATGGGACTTTGGTGATGGGAGCACTGCCACTAGCATAACTGTCAATCACACTTATACCAATGCAGGCATATACACAGTGACACTGACAGTTACAGATAATGAAGGATTAACAGATTATACGGAAATGGAGATTGTAGCCTGGTCACCTGTTGAGAATGATGTGGGTGTCCAGATAACTAATTACACGGAAAGAGTGAATCCAGGAGATATAGTTGAGGTAAGGTATTACATATACAACCTAGGAAATGATACAACAGTCAATGTCTCAGCCTATGCAGATGGTATTGAAGTTTACAGCGAGGCGTTAACTCTTACAGGTGGAGAGCAGAGATATGTGGAATTCAACTTTAGCGCGCTTGCTAGCGACTTTACCTTATCCGTCGTGGCAGATCCAGATAATACATTAAACGAGTCAGATGAGAGCAACAATGAAGATTCAGTGAACGTCTCTGTCAATGACTATCCAATAGCCAACTTTACAGCTGATAAGACATCTGGGTATGCACCACTCACTATTGCATTTAACGCGTCAGGCAGTTACGATCCTGACGGAAGTATTACCACCTATGAATGGGACTTTGGTGATGGAACCAATGCTACTGGCATAACTGTCAATCACACATTCTCAGCCGGGACATACACAGTAAGGCTAACGGTGACAGACAATGAAGGATTGACTGCTGTTCATGAAATGCAAATAACTGCAAGAACAAAGCCGTCCACCGGAGGCGGTGGTGGAGGTAGCAGCGGATGGGTAAATCCAAATCCACCAACTCCAAAACCAATTGAGAGAGCAGTTCATGAGGAGGGGGTGGCAACTTACACATTGACATTTGAGGATTCAAGAATAGACCTTGCTAGAAATTACGACTATGATCCAGACACAAATGAAACCACGGTAACTTTAGTAATTCACGGAGTAGGTCCAACAAGAACTTACAGGATAGTGGACGAGATTCCAAAGAGCGTAGCTCAAACTTTAGAAGATGTGAATATATTCCCTGCTCCAGATGAGGTAATCAGGGAGGATCCAGTAATCGCATGGAGGGTCACACTAAGGGACGGAGATACGTTTACAGTTACGTATACATTTGAAGGAAAGATCCCGATTAATGACATAAAGTCAATGTCAGCACCAGCAATACAAGTAGTGCAGTTTACGAAACCACCGGCTGAAGAGGTGAAACCAGGGAATTCAATGCCGGAGACAACTGGCAACGAGACCAATGTGACAAATGTAAACGCCACAACAACACCGATAACTGGTTTCCTAGTGGCCGCGAGAGAAGGGAGCCTTGCCTACTTGGTCATTTTAGTCCTAGCAGGACTAGTAAGTGTCTCAGCAATAGCTCTTGAGAAGTTTGGTTACAGGATTGAAATAGCTAAAGAGGTAGAGGGGGAATGAGAGTATTAGTGCTGTTAACATTGCTTATGGCTTTGACAAGTGCGTGTTTCACAGTTAGTACTAGTAATCTAAGTATTGCCAGAGGTGAAGTCAGTTACTTCACAGTTAATCTAAGCAACGATTGTGGTCAGCCCGCAATGGTTTGGTTGTATTCTAGTGAGTTGGGTTTTGATAAGAGAGTCATAGTATCTGCAGGCGAGAGTGAAGAGGTAAAGATACAAGCACCAACCAATCTAGCTGGGGAAAAAACTTATGCTCTTGATGTGTATATCAATGGCAACAAGGAAACTCATTACCTGAAAGCCGCAGTTAGAAGTATCAATTCTAGTGTAGATTACACAATAGTTGCACCCCTCTCTTTATCTACCTCATCTGATACAATTACAATTCCGATAACTCTAAAGACCCGATCTAAGGACGATTTGACTATTATACTATTCAAAAACGTAGATGGAGAAAACAAGTTTTGGAAGATTGTTGATTTACCAGCCAATTCTTCTAAAACAATCCAGTATACTATCTCTGGCCTGAGCGATGGATGCAGGGATTTATACTTTTCGGCTGTTTATGGAAATGAGAATATAACAAGGAAGGTTACAGTTTGCGTTGGTTCAAATTACAACGTAGGTGTAGATTTGAGTACAGGAATGGACAACGTAGATGGAGAAGAAAGTTTAATATTAGACGCAAGGGTTACAAACCTTGATTCTAATGCTTCCCATAGAGTATTCCTTACTGTGGAGGATGCGCCTGTAGACGTAAAGATATTCTCTCCAGATGAAACAGTTCTTGCTCCTGGAGAGGATGCAGTGGTCAGAGTTGTAGTTAAACCATTTAACTTTAACACGAACATTAGTCTTTCTGTTTATGTGGATGGGAAGCTTCAGCAGAGGATACCTATAGATTCTACTGAGATTAAGACAAGATTATCTACAGGGTTCTTGTTCCTTTCTACTTCAGAATGGGCATCTGTTATAGTTATATTTCTTATAGCTTTTGCAGTAATAGTGAAGAAAAATGAGAGGGTCAGGAGCAAGCTAGTATCTACATGGAACAAGATTAAGGATAGTGTTAATCACCTTAGGAATAATTTGAGAAGATGAAACTTAAATGAAACTAAGGTGTGAATCTGTCTATTAAATAGTATGTTATATCACCCTCTTTATCTACAACTGCAAAAATCATTTTCTTTCTCACGTTATTAGCTAGTCTGACTGACCTGGATATCTCTGGAAATTCTATTTTTTTGTTTTCTTTTATCACATGGATAAGCCATGCAGCATGCCCTTCACCTGGTTTTACTCCCCTTGGATATACTCTATAATGAGCTCCAAACTTAAACCCTGTTTTTACTATGTATCCCCTATCTCTTAGATCTTTGTATACTAGGTATTTTATTGGAAACATTTTGTCTGACCTGGAGGCTGCGGACAATATTTCTTTAAACCCCAATTCCTTTCCCTTTTCATCCTCTACATTAATCCTTTTTCTTTTTTCCATTAGATACAGCACTTCTTCTGGAGATAGTAGGAGCTTCCCATCTTTTATTTCTCCAAACCCCCTAGTATTTAGCTCTCCAACCAAGCCACCGGTGACTATCCCAAGGCCTTTAATGAAGGATATCATTTTTAGAACCTCCTTTCTTCAATTTCTTTCATAACTTTCTCTGCAACTGGCTTAACTCTTTCTACGAGTTCCCTCCTAGTTAGTACATACACGGTTATGTAATCCCATTGAGCCTCGTTGAGTATTCTCAGTATCAATGAAAGCTCTTGAAGTTTGTACTCTTTGTTATTATACATCACCTTTGTATCCGGTGATTTAAACCAAGGTTTTGGCATAAAAACAATTATATCTTCTTCCCCAACTCCTGCTCTGTCTGCAATTTCCTTTTCAAGTAGGTTTATCTGATCAGATTTTATTCCACCTAAGAATAACCAATTTTTAAATTCTTTTAGTTTTTTCTCAAATGCTCGCTTGTATAATCTTCTGTTCCTAATGTCTGAGACTATTTTTGCCTCTTCTTTCCCACTGTTTAAGAGCATATACATCAAACCAGCATCGTCTCCAGATGTGATATCATTTATTGTTATACTCCCAGATCGCAGTGCTAAGGTTATAGCTTTTTTCATCATTAGTGCTGCAGCTGCTCTTGTTTTATGGTTATACACATTTGCGAACATCATGAATCTCCCTATCAGCATTGATTCAGCTGCCGCCATTGCAGAGCTATCTAGGAAGATTTCGCCATTAATCAGCAATTGCTTCCTCATTATCCTGTCTGCATCTATTGCCCCATATGCAACTCCAGTGTTTTTACTGTCTCTTAGCAAGTAATCTATCCTATCTGATCCAAGATCTCCAGTTATTGCCTTTCCTATTTTTTCGTCTGGGATCCTTGCTATCTCTTCAGGATTAATTCCGTTTTCCTGTAGTATATCTCTTATTTCCCCCTTCTTTATCATCTCTTGTCCCCATTCTTCATGCCCCATTCCAGTTTTTGATTTAACTATGTCTTCTAAGACATGGGGAAATGCAAAATGTCCAACATCATGAAGAAGTGCGTAGATCATTAATTTTTTACTTGTTTCTCTATCTATATCGGCGTATCTACAGAACCTTTCTGTCAACGCATATACTCCGAGGGAATGTTCAAACCTAGTATGATTCGCCCCAGGGTAGACTAGGTTTGCAAATGGAATCTGGTTTAAACGCCTCAATCTTTGCATGGCCTCTGTATCAATTAGCTTTTCAATTAAACCTGGAATTATTACATCACCGTACAAGCTATCTCTTATCCATCTCATACTAGTTTTTGTACCTTTTTCATTTATTTATATTTCCATCCAGAACAGGAAGCAAGTCATCCAAGTCTTTCTTTTGCCCGTATCTGCCGAATTTATCATATGGTTTATCTGTTGGGTGATCTAAGTAAAACAATGTCCCTTTAGCAATCTTCATTCCAGGAGTAAGTTTTACAGTGAAAGGACCGACGTTACTTATCTCCAGGACTATCTTTCTAGGTTTGGCTCTGTGTATATCAGGGAATCCGTGTCCAGCTTCTATAACCATAGCTGTTTGTGTTACAGATATACCAAGCCTAGCGATGGTTGACCTCCCCTCTACTATCATGGCTAGCTTGTTCCCAAGCCCTACTCTTTCAAAGGTTCTAGCCAGTATGAACTCACCAGGTTTTAGTTCATATTTTTCCCCTTCCTTTAGCTCAACTAGCTTGTACAGCTTTGACACGTCTTCATTTTCCAGGGGATCCACCCTTCCAGACATTGTTTCGGCTATAACATTGTCTAGCCTGAATGAGATTGCATTTGGTTTTAGCATTTTCTCATCAAATGGCTCTATGATTAGTTCTCCATTTTTTATAGCTCTTATTATGTCTATGTTTGATAACATGACCTCACCTGCTCCACTTATCCTTGTTACTAATCTTATTAAATAACATTAAGAATTAAAATAGTTAGCTAGAGTATGGAGGAATAGCAATGGAGACACTGGATCCTTGGAGTTCCCAGATAATTGATTATGAAAAGCTGTTTAAGGGATTTGGCATAGAGACTATGAAAATCAGAGACGAGAAACTTAAAGAGAATAAACTATTTACAAGAGGGATAATATTTGGTCATAGAGATTTTTACAAATGGTGGAATGATTTTAGAAATGGAAAGAGAGTTTCCATTCTAACTGGTATGATGCCCTCTGGCCCATTCCATTTGGGTCACAAGATGGTTATAGATCAGCTAGTTTGGTATCAGAATTTAGGCATTCCCATAACTTTTGCTATAGCTGATATTGAGGCTAGGACTGTTAGGAAGATAGATGCGGATAAGGTTAAAGAGACAGTAAAAAGCTACCTAGCAAATGCATTTGCTCTTGGTCTAAAACCATCTCAAGATATTTACGTGCAGAGCAACAGATCAAATCCATATTATAGATTAGCTGATTTGCTTTCATCTAAGATGACATTTGCAGAGGTGGAGGCAATATACGGTAATATGACCCCAGGAAAAGTCATATCTGCGTTTACACAAGCCTCAGATATCCTTCATAAACAGCTTCCAGATTATTTTGGGAAACATAAAATTTTAGTTCCAGTAGGGCCTGATCAAGACCCCCATATTAGATTAAGTAGAGACCTAGCTGATAGAATAGGGTTCATTAAGCCGAGCGCTACATACCACGGGTTTGCAAGAGGACTAGATGGTGGGAAGATGAGTTCTAGTAAGCCTACTAGCTACATTGGTCTGGACGAACCAATAGATGTTGTGAAGCGAAAGGTTGCTAATGCTTTGACGGGTGGAAGAAATACGCTTGAAGAACAGAAAAAGCTAGGAGGCCAGCCAGAGAAATGTATAATCTTTGAATTGTACAAGTATCACTTTGAGGACGATGACGCTAAGCTATCTGAGAGAGAAAGAATGTGTAGGGCCGGGGAGATAATGTGTGGAGAATGTAAGAAGCAGTTAATAGAGAAAATAACAAAATGGTTGGAGAAACATCAACATAAAAAGGATAAGGAGATGGCAAGGGCCGAGAAGTTTGTTGAAGAGAACATTGACTATCCATTCTGATTGGTGGTCTCATGCGAGTAGATATGCATGTTCACACATGGTATTCCCTTGACTCTATGAATTCACCGTCAAGGCTATTGAAGGCTATGGATGAAAAGGGAATAGACGCGATTGCAGTAACAGATCACAAAAAAACATATGCATGGAGAGATTTTCCGAAGGATAGGACCATTAGAGGCATAGAATTTTCAACAGATAGAGGTCATGTCCTCGGATATTTTCTAGAGGAGGATTTCCGTCAGAGAGGAATAATGACTTTCTACGAGGCTTTAGATTTCGTCAGAGAGAATGATGGGATTATTGTTATAGCTCATCCATTTGATTTTCATAAATCATTTGAGGGGCTTGATGATATTATTAATGATGTGGATGGCATAGAAGTCTGTAACGGAAAAGTGAAAATGGACAAATACAATAGGAAAGCTTATAATATTGCCAAGGAGTATGGAAAGATTATGACCGCTGGTTCTGATGCACATTTTCCTTGGCAGGTGGGTTTGGCGTATCTAGAAGCAAATGTTGGAGACTTGGAAGAGTTTAGAGAACACCTTGAGAAAGGAAAAACTAGGGTAGTATGTAATAGGCAGCCCGTATATCTAACCGTAGCCCTTGGAGCTTTGGCCGCTATCCAGGCCAGGTTTGGGATATTTGGCAGGCCTAGCTCAGGATAGCTTTAGCTTCTAGGATAACCGGTAATCCTCTCAGAACATTTAGTATTACCACTAGCACTACTAGAGCATAGGATACTCCTAGATTAAGTCCACCCAGCTCCATTGCAAGGACTGTGAACAGGCAAAGCTTTGAGAGCCCAATAAGTCCCCGCATGAATCTACTCTTCACAAGGAACTTAGCAATTCTTGACTTTGGCAGTTCATAGACGGATATTCCCTTTGCAGTAGCTTGACTTCTTATGAAATCTGTAAGAACACCTCTTGGGATAACTATCAAAGGCGCCCATATTGGGATAACACCCATTCCTAAATAGAATATCCAAAGGAGATATTCACTGAGTCTATCTGCAATTACATCTATCATGCTCCCAATCGGCCTTTCTTGTTTGAACCTTCTGGCTATCCATCCGTCCACCCAATCAAGCAGAAAGCCGAGAACAATCAGTATGGCAGAGCTTAGTTTAATCAGATTATCCCCGAAGTACAACATTAGAATAGCCAGTATTATTAAGATCACTCTAAGGATAGATATCTTATCCGCCAATGTAAATTTCATAGTAATTTAACGATTGAATTCTTTTAATTGGTTTCTCAAAGCTATTAGGAATTTATGTCTTCCAGATGATAGCCTGGGATCTTAAACACACCAGCAATCACACCAGCATCTATGAATCCATGTGCATATGCAATAGCTTCAAGTGCAGTGGCATACATGTTTTTCTTTGCGTAGTATTCGGCATCTGATACATAGCGGTGAATGAAGTCTAGATATGTATTTGCTAGTTCACTATTATCTGACTCTAGCTTAGAAAGAGCATCTTCAGTTATCTTTTTGCAAATTTCGTACTTCTCTTTAGAGTTGTCCATC
>Ga0190314_1000046_pt1 | contig 52798 bp, 62 predicted proteins | sample 4870071112_MG_FD_165055 | JGI IMG/M metagenome (GOLD analysis project Ga0190314, IMG submission 165055) | Hydrothermal vent sediment bacterial communities from Southern Trench, Guaymas Basin, Mexico - 4870-07-11-12_MG | ecosystem: Environmental > Aquatic > Marine > Hydrothermal vents > Sediment ...
AGTAAGGTACATGAAGATCTTCAGTAATTCTATGTAGGTCTCTTTCTCTCCTGAAAACATCACATATTATTATGCTGGCAGAAATATATTAAAATAAAATATCAAAAACGCAGCTTAGCTCTGTTTAAACTTCACATGTAAAATCTGTTAAAATTATAGGCTTTGCGAAAGAAACCATTATTTCGAAGAATATTTAAAAACATTCAAGATGTGTAAATGTAAATTTCTAATTTATACTCCGAAATTATGAAGAATATTCATTTATATCATTACTTATATCATTGCTAAAGTCTCTCATAATTCCTTAGTTTCTTAACGTATGAAATACACTTAGTAAGTGAGGGGTAATTTAATATTTAAAAGGGAGGTAGTGTTCTGTATTTTATTGGATGATGAAACCTACTGGGTCAGATTAGAATACATGAAGAATCCGTGTGTTGCTGAGGATAAGTTTTTCCGAGGTTAAAGGCATTAAACGTTAGGATTCGGAAATGTATTTAAGATAATTTATTGAAGTAATTTAAGGTAATAGTGTATGGTTAAATGTGCTGTCTTCGATATTGACGGCGTTATTTTCGATGTTAGTGATAGAATTAGAGCAACCTTAGAGGAATTAGGAGTGGATAGTATAGATAGGGTTAAGCGGAACCCTAAGCTTAGAACCAAGTTTTGGAAAATATTTCTATCTCCAAAGTACATGCATCTAGATAAACCCAGGCTCGATGTTATAGACTATATGCGTAAGCTTAAGAATAAAGGATATAAGATAATTATAGTTACTGGTAGAGTTCTTGAAACCCAAGGTGAGGAAACTAAGGAACAACTAAAGAAGTACAACGTACCGTATGATGAAATATATTTTAGAAGAAAAAAGGATAAACGTAAAGACTATGAGTTAAAAGCATCGATTATTCAATGGTTAATATTCAAAGGATACGAAATAGTAGAAGTACATGAAGATTCGGAGGAAGTAATTAATAGGCTTAAATTGATTATACCTAGTGCAAAATATTATCTTTATTAGAGAAAACATTTAGGCTTCGAGAAATAAACATTTTCATCAGACCGAGGTTCATTCAGCATGTCTGAGCTTAGTCACTAGCGGTTTCATCATTCCCATATTAACTTCTCATTTAGTGGAGCTTAAAAATTTTACACGCATCCATTTTAGGTTTTAAGCAAAGGAGCGCATAGAAGCCGGTTTATCTGAAGGTAAAAAAGTGTTTTAGGGCAGTTTTTGAGCTATTTGTAGCATTGCTTGAGTGTAGCTTTGCCAGTCCATTAGTGCTTTTGTTGCTGGCCATATGTAGTTGTTTATTACATATGGTGCGCCTATACCTAGGAGTATACATGCTATTGCTAGGATCACTACAGGCCCTGTCAGTAATGGGTGATCCTTTATTTTCTTCTCCGCATACTCCTTTGGTAGCGGTTTTACGAATATCGTGTATACTAGTTTGAGGTATGCTAGGAAAGCTATAATGCTTGGAATAACTACTACAGCTACTAATGGCAGTATTCCTGTAGCTAATAGCGCTCCGTAGAGTAGGAATTTGCTCATGAAAGCGTTTAGCGGTGGTATTCCTGCTAGTGAAAATGCCCCTATAATGAATGCTAAGGTTGTTATTGGCATTGCTCTACCTATTCCCGAAAGTTTCTCAATATCTCTTGTTCCAGCATAGTGTATGTAGGCTCCTGCAGCCATGAAGAGAAGTGCTTTAGCTACTGCATGGTTCACTATATGGTATGTTGCCGCTAATGCTCCGAAAGTTGATCCTAGACCAAAACCTATAGCGATGTAGCCTATGTTAAGTATTGTACTGTAAGCTATTAGCCTCTTAATATCTCTCTGAATAAACATTAGAATTGCTCCTAGGAAAGCCGAGAAAACGCCCATAACAAATATTGCTAGTAGGGCTATTCTCCTTACTGAAGCAACTGCTTCAGATGCTGAAAATATCGTGTATAGGAATCTAGCAATAGCGTAAACTCCAACTTTGACAACAAGACCTGAAAGTAACGCAGATATTGAAGATGGTGCTGCAGCATGCGCGTCCGGTAGCCAGAAGTGGTTCGGAAATAGTGCTGCTTTAAACGTGAAAGACCATAAAGCGAAAACTATGAACAACGCCATACCGTAGTGTACTATTCCAAAAGGTAGACCTGTAACCGGAACCTCCACCTTACCTAGCTTCAAAGCCATATCGGCCATGTTCAATGTTCCTAGGCTGCCATATGCGAAGATAACTGCGGTAAAGTACATTGTTGTTGCTAATGCCCCGAAAATAGCATATTTCATAGCTGCCTCAATAGCTATTCTATCGTATCTCCTAAAAGCTACAAGAGCATATGCTGAAACGGCAGTAACCTCAATCATGACGAATAAGTTAAAGAAATCACCTGTGTAAATGCATCCAAGCATTCCAGCTTCTAAGCCCATGAATAGTGTATAGTACCATTGAACACCATCGTCAAACTCTAAATACTTAATACTGTAAATAGCTACTAGGAACATTATTGATGAAACAACAACACCAAGCAAAGCTCCAAACATATCGACTTCATAAACTATACCTACTGGTGGAGGCCACCCTCCGAAAGTGTAAACCAAGGGTTTTCCAACATTAGCTACGGCGAATAAGAGTCTATATGTTAAGATCATTACTGAACCAGTTACAATTACTGTAAGCAACTCCCAGAATCTTCTATTCTTAACTAAGATCTGAATTATAGGTAGTGAAAATGCTCCTGCAGCAGATAGCAAAACCGCTAATCCAGGTAGAGAAGCAGTTATTAGATCATAGTTTTGAATTATCTGCTCAACCATGATGGATCACCTTTAATCAAATATTTTCTTAGCATATTTTTCGAAAGTTTTAGAAATTCTTTCATAACATATTTCTTCCTCAATACCTTTAACATCAATCCAATGTATGAAAAGCTTCTTCTCTTCTTCATCAACATCAACGGTAACCGTCCCAGGAGTATTCGTTATTGAATTAGCTATAGTGACTAATGCGTAGTCCGATTTAACATGGTAAGGGACTCTAACAATACCGGGATTAATGGGCATTTTAGGATGAAATATTCTTCTAATAACATCTGAATGAGCTCTAAACTCTATTAAGGTAATATAGAGGAAGAAGTATCTAATGAGATAGTAAAGCCTTTTCAACTGAGTTAGTTTCCTATGCTCTTTAACTAAGACGGAGTAGACGAAAGCCGATGTTATTAGCGCTACAATATATCCCAGCGTTAGATCGATTAGCGGGATTGATAAGCCTGAAACCAATATGTACACTAAGTATAAGGGAATAGACAATATTATTATATAAACTATTTTCCTCACCTTCAGCTCCACCTCCTAAGCTTTAATACTTCCCTATAGTCTAGGGTATTGTATAGTCTGTAAACCTGTATTGCTAGAAATGCTAAAAGAGCAGTAACAGCCATGTTGATAACTATGGCTGTGATAACTAGGACTTGAGGTATAGGGTCTACGGAAGTCATAGAAAATTCTTTAATGAGTTCCTTTGCAGGTGTTAGTGTGGGAAGTATTGGAGGTAAAGGTTTAGCTAAAGTTCTGTAGCCAAGTAGAATCATTATAGTATTTGCTGTATCTCCGAGAATCGAAAGAGCAATAATCTTCTTCAAAATATTAGGTTTAACTACTACACCGTAAACTGCAATAGCAAATACTGCAAATAATGCTGCATAAAGATATGTTACAATTGCTTCTTCAGGGCTCATGCGTACCACCTTTGGTTTCTTTTTTGAATACGTGTTCAGGTATTGATATCAAGAGGAATATGGTTAGGAACCCCATAGCTATGTTTATGAACTCTGCAACGTTCAGCGGAAATATGGTTCCGCTAACTAGGGTTAATATCCCTCCAACAGGGAATCCTGGGAAGAAACCCCATGGTTTATACTGGTTTTGAAGGATAAAGCCTAGATAGAATAAGGGTATTAAAGCTATAGTTGTAATCCCAAGCAAGGCAATAGACTTTAGTGCGTGTGATAAATCAATTTTCAGCCCTAATTTTTCAACAAATTCTCTTGAGAAAGCAGCTATAATCATTAGCGGAGCTATTGCGAAAGCGGAACCCGCTTGGAAACCTCCTCCAGGAGTTACATGGCCGTGAAATGCTATTACGGCTGATATTAGGATTATCGCTGCGAAAATTATTTTCGAGACTGTCCTAACAATAACTGTTAAAGCATATGTCTTCTCGCTTGGCCTAGGCGAGTATTCTTTGAGAAGCCTGAATACGGTTACACAGCCTATTACTGCTAAGTAGAAGACCGTTGTTTCATATACCGTGTCTAATCCTCTATAATCCCATAGAGCGGCGTTAACTACTTCGGGGCTTGCGGCCCACCATGTTCTCTCATATAGATTATAGCTTTCTCTAAGGAAGAATTCTCCAAGACCTCTAATGACCTCCTTAGGTGAGTATCCTACAGTACCGTAGCTTAGGAATAGTACTAGAAGTATTATGATAAGGGTCATGAATATTATGAATGATATTTTTACGGCTTTCATGATCACTCACGCTCAAACCTTTCAGTTTTAGAAACAACATATAGCAAGATCACGGAGTACATTCCTATACCTACAGCAATGTATGCTAACATAATGTCTGGGGCTAGTAACACAGCATATGCTATACCATATGCAACTGATTGGCTTGCCGAGAATATTATTGCTTTAACTAAGTCCTTCTCTGTAATAGCTTTATACGTGAAAACTATTGCTACTGTAAAGAGGTACATTAGCAATATGAGACCTAACGTTATCATTTCTTCTTAGCCTCCATTTTCTTCTTTTCATATTCTTCAAGTAGGTCGCATACCTTAGGTTCTACAGGAACTATTTTTGCCTTATGTGCGGCATAAGCTAGCGCATGGGAACCAGCAGGTGCAATAATCATTATCAGAATAGCTGTTATTATAGCTCCACCTGCTACAGCCCACCTAAATGGTCCTATTTGTGAAGATACGGCTGCAATTAGCGCTACTCCGAATAGAGGTATTACAGCTCCTCCTATTGTTCCAACAGTTGCTGCGTGAAGTCTAACAAAGAAGTTAGGAAATCTAAGTAAGCCTAGTGCTCCAGCTAAGTCACATATAGCGCCTATAGTGACTAAGATGAGCCCTATAATGAATACTATCCATTCAACTATTTCGAACATTATTCACCAACCTCCTTTCTGACAAAATATTTTGCAATGTATATGTCTAGGATGTAAGCCCATAGGGCTAAAGCAATAGCTCCAATAATCAGGAATGGTGTTCTAAAGTAAAGTGTAAGTAATCCTATGAAAACAGCTAAGTCAAAGGCTAGGCAGTCAACGGCTAGAGCCATATCTACTACTGAGGGGCCCTTAATAATCCTAATAATATAAAGCGTGAAAGCTATTAAAAATATAGCGAATATTATTGGCAAGTAAACGTCAAGCACGTAGGTTGTATCCACTTCTCATAACACCTCTAATATAGGTTTGATAAGTGCTACGTGAACTAATGAGGGAGCGAACCAGTAGAAACTACGTGCCATCATGTACACCGCCATTTTAACCATTATGCCGCTAAGTAGTGCTGAAACATTACTTGGAGCTTCAGAATGGGCGTCTGGAAGCCATGAGTGTAGAGGATATATTGTAGCCTTAACCCCTAATCCAATAAATAAAATTACGAAAAGAAGCGCTGCAATGCCAGGATATGCTCGAGCAAGCAATGATAATGTAAATCTTATTGCATAAAAGCTTGTATCGAACCGTGTAAGGTAGATGATCACTATGAGGATAAACACTATTATAAGTTCTGAACTAACCTTAGCCATAAAGAAATACTTGCAACCTGCAACCCTGGCTGCAGTTCTCTCCTTTTCAAATGAAACTAGAAACTGGGAGGTTACTGTCATAAGCTCCCAAAACACAATAAACCACACAATATCATACGCTGTAATAACAAGGTACATCATAAGTAAGAAACTAGAATAATTTATTCCGAAAAACCTTAAGCTCTCATGACCTATATAAAGTTCCATATACTTTACAGTGTATATTGAAACAGCGAATCCGAGTATTCCAAGAGCTATACTAAACAACGCTGATAAATGGTCAACAACAAAGATCAGCCTATTCAATCCTAGCGTTAACCCTTCAACTCTATACAGGATAATACTGTACGATAAAGGCTTATTAGTTAGGAAGACATTTAAACCTATCCATACCATCAGAAAAGACGCTATAGCTGAGAGAAGAGAAACAACAATGTTACACTTCCTACCTTTAAGGACAATGGATGAGATGAATGCTGTAATTAAGAGCGCTATAGGAGCAACAATAAGCTGCGACAGCATCTTCTAATACCTCAATAACCATGAATATTCTGTCTTGTAATTAAAAGTACTTCTTTAATATTTTTTATGTATTGTGACTTAATTAATATTAACATCAAGTATGCGCCACCTTTTTCTTCTTCTTAGACTTCTTATCAGCTTTAATTACGACTATTGGCGCTAGGAAATGCCTATAAGCTTTTATCAAGACTTTTACCCTATTGACTATACTATCTTTTCCCAATACTAATTCCCCCTTCTTGTTTCATGTATTTTTCCAAATTAACAATAAAGTCTCTTGTAAGAGTTGGTACTTCTTTCTCTAAGAAATATGTTTTCCTCTGCTTTTGCTTTAAAACACCCCTTAAGACCGCAACCCCATGTATTATTGCTTCAGGTTTAGGTGGGCATCCAGGAACATATACTGTTGGGGGCGGTCTTACTTTATAATACTTCTCTAGGATTCTGTAGAAAGCTTCTATCCCACCTATAACTGCGTATGAATCATACCATATTCCACCCCCGCAAGCGCAGGAGCCAACAGCTACTACAGCTTTGGGCTCGGGTACTGCAAAAAATGCTCTTATAGCTTTAGGTAACGTTTCTCTAGTTATAGGCCCAGTAAACACTATAACATCAGCATGTCTAGGCGATGCAACCAGCTTAATACCCAGCCTTTCAACATCATGGTACGGTGTAAATATGTTAAGAACCTCAATATCGCACCCATTACAGCCACCACTATTCAGATGGTAAACCCACAGACTTCTTCTAAACAGTTTAAGACTCAAACCTACCACCTCGCATACGAGATATACTTTGCTGAAACCTTACTCCTACATTCATCACAAAGTAGAAGTAATGGTCTTTGGTCCTTAGGCACATTTCTAGCTGTAAACAATATCTGCCTTACAGTAGCATAATATCTACCACACATTTCACACCTAGCCATTTTTAACTCCACCATCTGATACAGGTCTTTAGAGTTAAGGGAGGATAATTCAAATTCCCTGGAAAGCTTTATTGCCTCCGTAGGGCAAACATCCTGACATCTTCCGCAGAAAATACATCTACCAAGAAACAACATTATTCTCTTCACCCCTCTCTTAGCATCTACTTCAATGCTTAAGGCGTTAGGCGGACATACGCTTGCACATGCTCCACATCCAATACATTTCTCAGTATCTATGCTTGGTTTACCTCTAAAGCCTTCAGGAACTTCTATAGGTTCAAAGGGATATCTCTTAGTTACGACCCCTGTTTTTAGGGCTTCCTTGAATATTTCAATTCTCGAAGCCTTCATCTTGCCCTCCCACGGCTAATTTCTTTTAACCTTAAAGTACGCCTTGTACCTCTCTTAACATCTACTACAACCACGTGGTCTGTGCATGAAAAGCAAGGGTCTATGCTAGCTATTATAGCTGGAGCATCAGCCAGGTTTTCTCCTTTAAGCATGACTAAAGTTGAAGGAACATTATTGTAGGATGGTGCTCGAGGACGCCATCTATAAACTTTATTTTCTCTACCAGTTATCACTAGGTGTATGTTCTCACCTCTAGGAGCTTCCGTAAGCCCTAGGCCCTTCCTGTACTCTGGAACTTCAACATTTTCTGCCATTAAGTCTCCTTTGGGAATATTTTTTAGCAACTGTTTTAACATGCTTATCGATTCAAAAATTTCATCATACCTTACCAACACTCTAGAATATACATCACCAGCATCGTACACAGGCACTTTAAATTCTAACTCACCATAGGCAGCGTATGGGTGATACTTCCTAACATCAGTACTTATACCTGAAGCTCTAGCTACAGGTCCTACAACAGATAACTTTCTAGCTTCTTCACGACTCAGTAAACCTATTTCCTTAGTTCTAGACATTATTTCCTTAAGTTTCAGCATTTTACTCAGAATGTTCCTTAACTTATACTCAACATGGTCTAGGGTTTCTAAGGATAGCTTTATCTTTCCCTCATTTATATCCCTCCTAACACCACCTACTAAGTTCATTCCATAGTTTTTCCTATTTCCTGTAAGTATTTCCGCTAGGTCCATTATCTTCTCTCTAACAAGCCATGTCATCATGAAACCTGTGTCGAAACCTAAAAGATGGAAGAGCACACCAAACCATAGTAGATGGCTGTGTATTCTTTCGATTTCTAATAGAATACTTCTAATGTACTTTGCTCTTAAAGGAACATCTATATTTGCAGCGTACTCTACTGCTTGGCAGTAAGCCACATTATGAGTATATCCGCAAATACCACATATTCTCTCAGCAATGAAGGGTATTTGGTTTATAGTGAGTCTTTCTTCAGCAACCTTCTCTATACCTCTGTGAACATGGAATCCTTTATATTTAGCGTCAACTATTCTTTCACCTTCAACGTATAATTCAAAATATTCTGGTTCATGTAATGCAGGATGGTAAGGCCCAATGGGAACAATATATTCTTCTTCAGGCTTCGCCTTCGCCTTTACGGTCTCAGGCTTAAGTATTTTAAACCTTAACTCCTCTATACTAACGTCTTTTCTTAGAGGATATACTTTCTCAGGCCAATCATATGGTAATATGAGTCTTTCTAGGTTAGGATGGTTTTCAAAAACAATACCAAAGAAATCATGTGCTTCTCTTTCATGCCAATTAGCTCCAGGTATTATAGGGGTTATAGAGGGTATTTTAGGTACTGCAGGGTTTGCCTTCGTATGTACTATTATGGAAATTTTCTGTTCATCAAGTAGGAAAACATGGTATATGGCAAAGTATCCATTAATTAGTCTTTCATCGGATCCTACGGTTACGGAAAAATGTCCGCCAAGTTTCCAATGAAGAATACTGCATATATCTTTTACTTTGTCTGCTTTGACTTCTACGATATATGTGTCTTTATGAATTTTCTCTATTCTACCATACTTCCTCATTAGCTCTAGTACTTCATATATGGAAGTAGGCAATAACGATCACCACCAATAGTATTGGAATTAGGGTTTTCATGAACTTTAGTGCTTGATCTATTCTCAATCTTCCAAAATAAGTTTCTATGGTGACGAAAAGTATTGATACAAATATAAGAGAGACAATATAGGCTAATGATGAAATTATTGGCGGTAAGTTTCTAGGAAGTACCAAATCTATCAACATTGTAAATAACAATACTCTTTTAAGATACATTGAATACTTTAAAACACCTAAGCTTTTCCCACTATATTCTACAAGTATTCCATCAATTATTTCCGGTTCAGCCTCAGGTATATCGAAGGGAAGTTTGTATGATTCAATATAGGCTAGTATTGCAAATAGTACTATAGCCAAGATAGCTGAAATAGTGTATGGAGGCATTATAGGAAATAACTTTTCCAGCGTTAGAGAACCCTTTAATATTGCGAACGAAGCCAGTACTAACGCTATTAGTAGCTTAGACAAAGTCGCTATGCTTATTTCCCTATTAGCACCTATCGTTGCAAACACACTTCCTGAGGAAATGCTTCCAATAGCTATGAATATTGATGAAGATGCTATAAGATAAGTTAAAACTATAATGTCTCCGTAGAAACTTAGTGAAACCCTGGTAATCGAAGGTAATAATGCTAAAGCGAATATTATGTTAGCGAATACTATATATGGCGAAATAATGTATGGCAAAGAATATTCTTCTGTAACTATACTAGGCCTTCTAAAAAGCTTAAGCAAGTCATACCATGTTTGAAGTATTGGAGGACCCCTCCTACATTGAAGCCGAGCCTTAATTTTCCTTTCAATACCATCTATAATAGGGGTTATTAAGAGCAATCCTACAATATTAGTTAGGACCAGTAGTTGAGCAATCATATCATCTTACACCAAAAATAATAGTATTAAAAATGCAATTAAGGCAAATACTGTAAGCATAACTACAAAATTCTCCGTGCCCCTAGCAAGAACCTTCGCCGATAGTAAATACCTTTTAATGAAGTCTTCAACAAATACTTTATGTAAAAATTTTCCAGTAAGATACAGTTCTTTAAAACTTTCTTCAAATGGTTTAAAATAGGAGTCAGCAGGCATGTTCATTAAATATTTCCTAAATGAAACACCGCAGCTCCACACGCTAAACTCCTTGATTCTATGAGGCAGAAGAGCAGCAGTTATCGAGGAGATTAGCGTTAAAGAAACAGCAATTATTAATGGGGAATTTATTGAAACGAACCCTACTTTTAATAGAGCAATACCTGGTAATACTTTAACATAAGATAGAACATCTCCCAGCGGAAATAGTAGTTTAGATACAGGAGATATTATCGTTAATGGTAAAACAGGGTATATGCCTAAGGTAATGCATATTACTCCTAGGAATATCTGAGAAAACAACATTACTATAGGGACTTCCTTTACACCTTTAAGCTCTAGGGCTGAGGGCTTTGTAAATAACGTAGTAAAGTACTTTACAAATGAAGCAGCTGTTACAGCACTTATAAATAAAGCTATGACACCATATATTGTTAGGAGGGTAAATGAAGGTATCGTTGAAGAATATATTAGCCATTTACTTACGAAACCGTTGAACGGTGGAATACCGGATATTGAGAGAGAAGCAATTAGAGCTGAAATAGCTGTTACTGGCATAAGTCTCGCTAAGCCTCCTAAAACATTGAGGTTTCTTAAACCAGTTCTGTAAATAACGGAGCCGGCAGTTAGGAAGAGAAGAGACTTAAACATAGCATGGTTTAGAGCATGGTATAATGATGCTGCAAAAGCTGCTGAGGCCAAAATTGCATAGACTTCTCCTTTCATAGAGTAAAGAACCATCGATGCTCCTAATGCGAGAACTATGTACCCCATTTGCCCTACGCTATGAAATGCTAGAAGCCTCTTAGAATCTGTTTGCAGAATAGCATACATTGTACCTGTAAAGAGGGTAACTGTCCCTATGGTTGCAACAATATATCCCCAATATATTGTTGGTTTGAAGAAAAAGTAGAAGAGCCTAAAGAACATGTAAACAGCAGTTTTTATCATAACACCGCTAAGTAGTGCTGAAACATTACTTGGAGCTTCAGGATGCGCGTCTGGAAGCCATGTGTGAAACGGTACAAGACTTGCTTTAACGCTAAAACCAATAAAGAGCATAGCTAGTAGAGCATTAGCTAAAATAGGGTTTTCAGCTAAAAGTTTCTCAGTACATGTTTTTACAATATCGAAAGATGTTTCCATGCCCGAAAGAATAATTATAATTATCAGAGCAGAAACTATTATTGCTTCAGACCCCGCTTTTACCATGCAAAAATACTTGTAAGCAGCCTTCCTAGCAGCAATTTTTTCTTTTTCATAAGATACAAGAAACTGCGATGTAACGGTCATAAGCTCCCAGAAAATAATAAACCAGAAAACGTCATAAATAATGAGTACCAAATACATGAAGCATAGGAAAAAAGCGTAATTTAGACCATAGAAGCCTAAATGTTCCTTTTTAAAATACCTGTTAACGTAGCTAAATCCATAAATAGACGAGGCAAAACCTACAACACCTAGTATAAGGCAGAAGAAAGCTGAGAGGGAATCCATTTTAACATGCAATAAACTTAAATTTATAGGTAAACTTATTGGCGAAACTAACTTTACATAAACAGGAGCAAGGATTAAGCGTTCTTCAAAAACTTTATTGAAAAATAAAACATTTAGAGAAAAATAACATATTATTAGAGATGAAATAGTGGAAAAAAATGATGAAATGTAGTTTCCAAGCCTACCTTTAAATACGCTAGAAACTGTTCCCCCCAATAATAGTAGCGCTGCCGGAATCAACAGTTCCACTAAACTACCACCCTTCAGGAACTCCCTATTTCTCTACGAACATTATTTTATGACTTAGAAAATCTATTTTTGAAAGAGCATAGCTTACTTCCAAAGTGTTTCCAACAATGTCTTTAAGTATTATCTTACTGTTCTTTATTTCGAGTAAAGCTACATCATCCATTATTTTCTCTTCGCGCCCATTAACTACTAGTACAGCCTTAGACTCGCACATTCTATACACCAAGTTTAACTTATTTTGCATGTTTAGATATTTTACTGAATAACAGGGAAACGTCGTGCACTATAGTACTGTTTTCAGAAAGACCTGTTACACCGAGACCTTTCATTTCTACTTCTTGTAAAGCGGGGTCGAAGCGGACAATATGGTACGGTACGTTTCTCTCAGGGAATATTTTTAAATAGTTCTTTGCAGCTTCTAGGGTATTTGCGGCTTTATTTATTACTAAAATAGTCTTTTTTATCCCGAGTTCTTTAGCCATTTTTATTAACTTCTTTGATATTATTAGAGATTTTATTGTAGGTTCAGTTACGCATAGGAAAAGGTCAAATTTCTCAGCTAAACCCCTGCCGAAGACTTCCGCTCCTGCTTCAGCATCTACAATAATTACTTCTTTTCTTTTCAAGAATACGTGTCTTAAGAATGCTTTAGCTAAGGCTATCGCTGGGCATAAACACCCCTCCTTACTAACATCAATGCTTCCTATAACAACTAAGCTTAAATTCTCCTTAACTTTCACACCATACTTTTCAACTATATCATCAACTTTAGGCGTTAATGAAAAAAGAACACCCCATCCTTCACCAGGTTTTGCCCCGGTTCGCTCTTCAATAAGCTTTACGTTTTTAGTTAGTGGAGTTATTTTAAACGCCTTATCGATAGGTATTCCTAGGCTTTGGGCTAGGTTAGGTACGGAGTCTGTATCTAAAGCGAGAACTTTGTAGTTGTGGTTAGAAAAAATGTGTGAAAGTAGAGCAGCTATTGTTGTTTTACCTACACCTCCTTTCCCAGCCACCAATATTTTCATTACAGCATTAGCCTCAAGGTTTTATCTCCACATACTATATTTCTATGTTGGCCAGTGTAGTTTCTTTCTCTTCTCCATTATTACAGAGATTATTGTTTCAGCTGCTTTCTCAGGGTCAGGTTCTACATAGAACTTTCCACCAACAACGTCCTCGATGTCTTCTGTTAACAGTTTAGTTACCTTTAAGCTTCCTAGAACTGGCGGTATTGTTCCTAAATGTGTAAATACTCCTGTGGCTACGAAGTACGTTCCTATGCTAACAGCTTTCTCACTCATCCATTCTGGGGCAGAACCAGCAGCAGGTAAATCTGGTATGTCTACGTTTAGTGCTTCGGAAAGTGCTTTTAGTGCTAGTAATATTCTGGAACAGTCAACACAGCTACCCATGTGGAGGCATGGAGGTATTTTTAGCGCCTCGCAAATCTTCCTTAAACCTGGCCCAGCATACTTAGCTGCTTCAGGTGAAAGTAGTCCATGCATTCCGGCAGCTATTGCCCAGCATCCTGTTCCTACAACTAATATGTCGTTTTCAATTAGCTTCTTAGTTATTGTTACGTGGCTGTAGTTATGCTTAACTTTTGGATTCACACATCCAACTACTCCTACTATTCCCTTTATTGTTCCATCTTTTAGAGCATTTATTAGTGGATCCAGTGTACCGCCTAGTGCTTCTAAAATAGCTTCTAAGCTGAAGCCGGCCATTAACTCCATCTTATACTTTGGTATATGAACTCTTTCCTTAGATCTGTTAGGGTAGTTTTCTATTGCAACTTTGACTATTTTCTTAGCTATTTCTTCTGCCTTTTCTGGTTCAAATTCAATGTGTAAGGCGCCGGGTATGTGCATTTTAGGTTCTGTTGTTATTAGTTTAGTATGGTAGCATCCGGCGACATCTGCGAGAGCTGGCATTACACATTGATAATCAACTATCATTGCCTCAACGGCTCCAGTTGTTATAGCTAACTCCTGCATTAACATGTTGCCTGCGATCGGTATACCTAGTCTCATAAGTACTTCGTTTCCAGTACAGCACATACCTGCAACGTTTACTCCTTCGGCGCCGAACTTTCTAGCATATTCCTGCATTTCATCCGATAAAGCTGCTTCAACTATTTTCATAGATAGTACTGGGTTGTGTCCGTGAACTATAATGTTAACCATGTTCTCCTTTAATACTCCCAGGTTAGCTACGGCCTTTATAGGTTTAGGTGTGCCGAATAGTATATCGCTAAGTAGTGTAGCCATCATTGAGCCGCTCCAGCCATCAGCAAGAGCTGTTCTTACGCCGTGTAGAAGTAAGCTCACGGGGTCTGCATCGACACCTACGTGAGTTCTATGCATACACTCACAAATTTCTCTATCTATGTTTCTAGGCATTACCCCTGCTTTCTCCCAAACTTTCATTCTCTTCTTAGGTGCTAGCGCTTTAACAAGGCTTAGTGGTTCCTCATCTTGTTTGCCGAACTCTCTTTCAAGTACTTCTACAAGGTCTTTAGCTATTTCTAAATCCGATCTCTCCTTAACAGGTATACCTAAAGCCTGCGCTACTGTTCTTAGTTTTTCAGAGTCCGTAATTTTGTATGCTGGTGCTTTACCCTCAACAACAAGCCTTAAAACTCTATTAATATCTCTAGCATGGTCACTGTGGGCTGCAGCACCTGCAGCTATCATTCTTAAAATGTTTCTAGCGACGATAGTGTCTGCGGTTGCACCACATGTACCTCTAGTTGGGCCGTATCCAAACGGGTCTATGCGGCATGGTCCCATATTGCAGTTCCTACAGCAAACACCTAGTAATCCGAAACCACATTGTGGCTGCTGTTCAAGCCACCTATGCCATGCTAGCTTGATACCTTCCTCTTCGGCTTTCTCTATTAACTCGCTTACTCCAGGTGTTATTGAAACCTGTTTTGCGGGTAGTTTTAACCTTAAATACTCATATCTTTTGGACATAAAAATTTCACCTCCAGGAAACTGGGGAGTACTTAGCGTAGATATCTAAGGGTTTAGGTACGGGAACTGCCTTAGCTGGAATAACGGGTTTCACATATACTATTCCTGGAACAGCCATTCCGCTAATCATTTGCTTTGCTTTTTCCACAGCAACTTCCTCTAGAAGTTCTTCAAGTCTACCATATTTCAACGCGCCTGTAGGGCATGCTTCAACACAAGCAGGAAGTTTTCCAGCTCTAACTCGGTCAATGCAGAAATCGCATTTCACTATGGTTTTAGTTTCGATATTGTATCTTGGATGTCCAAATGGGCATGCTAAAGTACACATTAGACAGCCAATACATTTCTCAGGGGTTAAAATAACAAATCCCTCATCGGTTCTACTTAGAGCCTTTGTTGGACAAACATTAATGCATGGTGCGTCTTTGCAGTGCTGGCATCTCATAGGGACGTTGAACATATCTGCAACAAGCACTCTGATCCTTGGTTTAGGTAGAGGTTTCTCCATGGGGGCTTTATATATTTCCTTGCTTAGTGAATGCTCTACAGCACAAGCTATTTCACAACTCCTACATCCCATGCATTTCTCGGGATCTATAAATATTACATTCTTTTCCAGTTCTTCAGGAGGTATTTTGGGCTTAGCAGCCGCAGCCACTATAGAATAACACCTCTACTAGTACTACTTATCAAATAATAATTTTATGCTCTTTATTAAATAAACTACCCGAATTCGAAATATGAAATTCGAAAGTTATTATCGTGTTCTATATTCGAGTCCAGGAATTATCCTAGCTTAAACCTCATAATACCTTTCTCACTATACAGGTTTTCAGAAACTATATCCCTTACCTCCTTATACATTCTAAGAATTCTCCTAGCTTCATCAGTAAGTACAGTAACACCTTTTTCTCTACCTCCCTTCTTAGATATTAGAAGCTTAATTCCAAGATCTTTTTCTATCTTCTTTATTTTCTCAACATAAGTTGATGGAGGGAAACCCATTATAAAACATGCTGCTCTAAGAGAATTAACATGCGAAATAACCTCTAATAAGCTGAGTATTTCGGAAGGTATTTCTTTACCATCAGGTGTAAGAAGTGAAATTTCAATTTTAGGTATTAGTTCAAACCTTCTACATCTAATAGGGCATTCCGAGTATATTAAGCTTCGAAGTACATCAGAGGTTACGTTTTCTACTTTAACGTAGGAAGATTGTAAAGGACACTTACTAACCCTACCATAGGGGTCAATAAATAGTTTCCTACACTCACCAGTTAAAGGCTTAGCTAGGATCGTTATAGGGTAGTTTCCTATAAACGCCATGGATGCCGTGTATCCATAGAGTGTACCGTAGCTAAAACCTACACTGTACCCCTTCTTTGCAAAAACAGGCTTAATATCTAACGTTAATGTCGCTGAGTAAGGTATTTCACCTATCCTTATTCTTAACCCGTACTCCTTGCCTTTACTAACAAGAGATAGAATGTTTTCCATGTTTATACTATGTGAACCTACTGCAATGTATAGTGCTAAGTTAGTGAAGCCTTGACTTAGAATAACCTTTAAATTACCCTCATTAACTTTAAAATCTTCGGGAGTTGTAGTTACCATAACTAACTCATCTATATTTTCTAATATCCTCCTATCCCGCATCCTACCTATGGAACTCATTGGCATAAAAAGATAGATTCTCTTCGACACCTTACTAATAACCGATATTATATCAAGTATTTTAGGATTGCATAGAGGATTAGGACATAGAATAACTGCCTCGTTGAATATAAAATCCCTTATTTTTGAAACTACATTGCTAACAGCGGTTACGGGTAAAGCAAAACCTCCTGAGCTGCTTCTCCTCCATAAACACCCATAACAATTTCCATCGCATGAATCTACAACTCGTACTATTAGTGTTTTCCATATCATAATACCTCATCCTACTTTTATTCAAAGTAAACTTCAAAACCGCAGAATGAGTACCCTAAACCCCAGCAATATTTTTCCTTAGTAATGTTTCTACCTATGAGAGCTTCTAAAGCACCCTGAATAACGCCTGCCTCAAAATCACACATAGGCATGCCAATATTCGGTATACCGTAACAGCTCATACACTCGTATATGTGAACCTTCATATTGTTAAAAGACTCATTAATAATATCTAATAAACCTATTCTTTGATTAATAAATACTTGAGGTAAATCATCTATACTCCTTATTAACCCTTTCTCAGCTAAGTGTCTACCTAGATTGTATCCTGATGCTCTTAAGGTTATTGTTTTTAAAGATTTACTATAGTTAAGCATACCGTAAATTATCATTCTATGCGTTTTAATGTACTTTGAATCATTTTTATCTATTCTAGAAAAGAATGGTCTAACAGTGTTTCCCATAATATATGCTTGGAGCTTCTTTGGCCTATCCTCTCTTTTACTATCTCCTCTCATTTCACGAAAAGCTATAATTCTCCACCGCTTAATAGCCTCAAAGGGTTCAGTAACTTCAACTATTTTTGCCAAAAATATTCACCAGTTAGAGTTTTAGTTTTCCGTTCTTTTAATGCTTATTCCTAGTGATTACTGTGAACTTCTCATTATCTTTTCTTCCTTAATGCTTTCATTTTCAATGTGAACTGTAAAGTTAGTATTTTCTCGGTTTCCATAAACTTAGCAGCTATAGCGACCATTATGAATGTGAAAGCTATTGTCCAGATAAGTGAGGCATATGCTATCCATGGAACTCCTTCTAATAATGCTTTGAAAACTAGTATTGGAGATATGAATGGTGATAATGCTACTAATGCTACTTGACCTGCTAAAGTAAACTTGCTTAGATCCATGAACATAAGCATCATTCCAGGTATGAAAATAATAAATGATAAAGAACCTATGTATGTTTGTGCTGTTCTAACATCTGGAGCTATAGACCCTAATAGAAGCCCTAACGAACCAACAGCTATTAGCGTGAAAAACACAGCTACAACTGTAAGTACTATTGTTTGCAGGTCAAATAGTGTTAATATCGGTGAAGCTTCAAACGGGGATTTCTCTCCTACTTCTGGCAACTCTTCAAAGGCTGCTATAGGTGCTGTTATGTAAAACATAAAGCCAACTAAGAAGCTCAATGTAGCTATGAGTACGAGAATTATTACGCCAATTAGTTTACCAAGCAATATCTTAAACCGCGATATTGGAAGTGTAAGTAACACTTCTAGCGTTCTTTCCTCATTTTCTACAGCTATCATGGAAGATGAAATACCTATTGTTGTTGTAACAATAACTAGGGGAGCTACAATAATACCTGCGCTAAAGAACCCAAGCATTGCCATAAACGTTTCAGGTACTTCTTTACCACTAATGTACATGTGAGATTTTGAAACCACAGGGTTAAGTATGAAATCCGGGTCTATGCCGCCAGCTACTTCCCTTACAAGAACCTTGCTTAAATACGTGTTTATCTCATTAATTAGCCCTGAAACTTTTCCTAGAACAGCATATCCTCCCATACTTAACCCTTTAATGGAAGTATATGTAAGTATCTTTGCTTTTAACCCGTTACTTAAATTGTATGAGAAACCTTCAGGAAACTCTATAATAACATCAATTTCTTCTTTAGACAAAATCTCCTCGGTATTAGTTTGCTCAAAAACTTTAACATCGAATCCTTTCTCCCTAATATACTCTATAGCCATTTCAGAGTATTTGCCTAGGTCATTATTTACAACATATATTGTACGCTTCTCTAAAGCCTCCTTAAAAGTTGCCGCCATAGCAAATCTCATAACACCTCCCATAATTATGAACATTAATAGCGGGGCTATAATTAACGATAAAAGCATTTTCCTATCTCTTAAAGTATTTTTCAATTCTTTAATTACAAGCTCCTTTATCATTACTTAAGCAACACCTCTAATGGCTTTTATAAAGACTTCTTCAAGATTTTTTACCCCATACTTTTCTAGTAATTCCTTTGCAGTCCCCATGTCCACTATTCTACCTTTATTTATTAGGGCAACTCTATCGCAAAGATACTCAACCTCCAACATATTATGGCTCGAAAGAATCACTGTAACCCCATACTCTTTAGCATATTTCCTAATAGTATTTCTAACATATAGAGCATGTGCTACATCGAGGCCTGATGTTGGTTCATCAAGTATTGCTAGTTTAGGCTTAATCATCAAAGTACGAGCTACTAAAAGTCTTCTCTTCATACCTTTACTATAGGTCCTAACTTGCCTATCTATAGCATCACCTAAGCCAGAAATCTTAATACCCTCCTCAACAACACTACTTGGCATACGGTATATTTTAGCCATAAATTCTAAGTACTCTCTACCTGTCAGAAATCTATAAGCACCCGCTTCCTCAGGTAAATAACTTATGAGTTTTCTAACCTCCTCAGCTTCCTTTACAACATCATAGCCGAAAACTCTGACGGTGCCTGAAGAGGGCTTAAGTAGTGTTGCTATGATTCTCAAGGTTGTTGTTTTACCAGCACCATTAGGTCCTACTAGACCAAAAATCTCTCCTTCACGAACGTTAAACGATAAATTATCTAACGCTTTAACCTTACCGTAAAACTTAACAAGATCAATTATTTCTACGGCAAAAACCATGTACTATTCCCTGCCCAATATTCTAAGCCTTTTTGTTCAGGTTAAACCACGTGTCACCTAATATTTTTTACTTAAAATAGTATAACTATTTTAAATCTAATGTATAAACATTGTTAAATCTTAATAAAGAAGCGGTTATCAGTAAGTTCTCTGCTTATTCTATTCCGAGGTCAAAGCAAAAGGTTTAAAATACCTTATTGACATTAAGCATCATGAACATTTGGGAGAACAATGAAATATTTAGATGTAAGAAAATTAAAAGTCACATTATTTCAAACTACTATACTGTTATTCATCACGTATCTAATCCTAGCTAAGCTCTATCCTATGGCTACATTGTTAGCTACGTTATTTTTACTGATTAATAATGCTTTCCTTCCATTCTTTTCTAAGATATCTGCTGAAAACATTTTTGAAAACGAAACTAGACGAAAAATATATAATGCAACCGAAAGCAGATCCATCATTAGCCTAAATGATCTTAGAAAAACACTTAAAATGCCACGGGCAACGCTGGAGTGGCATCTTTTCGTACTAGAAAGAGCCGGATACGTTTCAACAATAAAGTTTCTGAATAAACGCTACGTGTATAGGAACGTAAATGAGGAGAAAGCAATTTTATATTTGCTAAGATGCAGTAAGAAAATAAAGCCAATGATTGAAAGTTTAGCATTAAACGGTAAAGTTCGAATTCCAGAAATTCTCATAGATTTAAACGTATCTTTTGAAAACATACGTGACTTAGTAGTTAAACTAAGCAGAATGAACCTAATATATTATGAGCTTAGAAGAGACGGTGTAATATACGTTACTGACAGAGGTAGGTTATGGTTCAAGAAAGTACTTGACACAGGTTTCCTAGACTAAAACTCTAATAAATTTCTCAAACTTTCTTTTATATATTAAGTAAAGTATAATGCTTCTCAAGTATATGTCAAAGAACATACCGATCCACATCCCTATGGCTCCTAACCCATAGTAATTACCTAAAAACCATCCTAAACCAAGTCTCATAAAAATATTTGAAAAAATGCCTACGGTAACGGGTAATATAGTATTCCCAGCCCCATGGAAAGCACCGGCTAAGGCAAAGACTAGGCCAAGACCAGGTTCACTTGTGCCTGCAAGTATAAGATATATTGTTGAGAGGTTGCATACAGTTTCGTTTTCTATGAAGAACTTAGGTACATACCGCGAAATACCTACTAAAGAGAAACCCGTAACCGACATGAACAGTAGTGATAATTTAGCTGCCGTATTAGCCACCTCTTTCGCTTTAGGAATATTCCCGGCACCAATCTCATGGCCTACAAGGGTTGCTGTAGCTACACGGAAAGCAATACCGGGCATGAATACTAAGCTTTCTATTCTAAGCCCTATTTGGTGTGCTGCTAATGATATGCTTCCGAAGCGAGCTATCATTGAAATATAGGTTACCATTAAAATGCTCATTAAAACCCTTTCTACGGAGAGAGGTAGTCCTAAGTATAGTATTTTCTTAAGAGTATCGCTGCTTAGCATTTTTACTTTAGGTAGTATAACAAGTCTTCCACTCGCAGCTAATAGTGAGTAAAGAAGCAATGTAAAGTAAAATGATATACTAGATGCTAATCCAGCACCGAAAACCCCCATTTTCGGAGCGCCAAGGAGCCCGAAGATTAGGATAGGATCAAGAACAATATTAAAGATATTTCCTAAAACACCAACAGCCATGGGTGTTTTAGTGTCTTTCGCCCCTCTAAGAGCAGCTCCTATGGTGAAGAAAAGGTACATTGCAGGTAACCCTAAAAACCTGGCCAGCAAATACTGCGTACCTTTTATAGAAACTTCAGGGTCAACAACGATAACTTTAATGAACTGCTCAGCTACAGAAGCACCTAAAAATGTTATAGGCAAACTTATAAGCAGGGCCAAGACTAAAGCTTCTCCATAAATTTCTTCAGCTAGTTTCCTCTTGCCTGCCCCTAAACTCTGAGCTATAAGCACCATAACACCTGTTGTAAGCATAAATCCGGGAACCCAGAAAAGCCATGCAGCATAGCCTCCACCACTTAAACCGGCAACATCTGGGACACCTAATTTAGCAACAAAGAATGTATCAACTAAAGTATACAAACTAGTCATAAGATATTCTACGATAACAGGGAAAGCGAGACCATATATTCTCTTAACTAGGTCTAAAGGGAAAACCCTTTTAATGCGCATTGTTAAGAACCATGCTGTCTTCCGCTTTAAACTTTTCCAAAGACACTATTCTGGTAAAGAAGAGAAAACGTTATTATCTATAAGCTTTCCTAACATATTCTTATTTGGAAGAGGTGCACATGGTCAAAATAATTGATTCAAGAACATTACTCGAAGAACTAGGTTACGACTATGAAGTACATGTCGAGAAGAAGTCTGTGCCTAAGATTTCTCAAATAAGATTCTCGGACATAATACCTGAATTCAGAAAGGGCTATGGTAGAGCTAAAGATCTTTCAGAATGTAATCTATACATGCATCAGGAGGAAGCGTATAAAGCCCTATGCGAAGGTAAAAACGTAATCTTAATTTCGGGAACAGGTAGCGGAAAAACAGAAGCTTGGGCCTTATATGTCTTAAAGAAAAAAGTTAAAACATTAACCCTATACCCTACTTTGGCTCTTTCAGCTGATCAAATAGGTAGACTTGAAAACTACTTTGACGTTTTAGGACAAAAAGATAAGGTCTTAGAAATAGATAGAGCAACACTAAACTCCATAATGACCAGGTTAGGTGAGAAAGCACTAAGACGTATGATTAGAGAAAGCATTCTAGTAATAACTAACCCAGCATTTTTAATGCAAGAACTTAAGAGAATAGCTACTAAGGGAGCCAAAACCTACCTTGCTGAACATCTCAAACACATTAAACTCATAGTGGTTGATGAACTAGATTTTTATGGTTCAAAAGGTGCATCTTTGATTATAGGAATGCTTGAGCTCATAATAAACTACGTTTCGAAGAATAAGCCGCAAATAGTTGTTTTAACAGCAACACTAGGTAATCCTGAGAAACTAGCTCAATATTTAACTGGAATTAATGGAAGAGAAACAGTAATAATTAAAGGAAAACCGTTCAAGGTCGAAAATAGAGTATTTCTCATCTTAGGGAAAAACTTAGAGAAAATAAGAGAATACATACTTAGTTTCAGGCATGTAATAGAGGAAAGAAACCCTGAACTACTAGAGTTCATAGAGGATTACAGCGTTTTTCGAAGATACGTGTTTAAGGTTATTGAGGCTTTAAAGGCTATTGGACTTTATGTTCCACTGCCAACACCGGATATTTCAGAAATTTTAGCTAAATATGTTGAGGAAGAAACTGGAGGAGTAACTTTAGTATTTACTAGGAGTATTAAGACTGCTGAAAAATTAGCTAAAACGCTGAAAAACAAATTGCCAATAATTAAGCAGGATCTTGTTAAAACACATCATCATTTAATATCTAAAAGTGAGAGAAAGGAGATAGAGAAGCTTGCCAGGGAAGGGCTTATAAGAGTAATTGTTTCACCAAGAACATTAACCCAAGGAATAGATATAGGAACTGTTGTACGTATAGTTCATTACGGATTACCTATTGATGTGAGAGAGTTTAAGCAGCGAGAAGGGAGAAAGGGGAGAAGAGCATACATTCCATTTACTGAAACCCTGGTTATTCCCATATCTACGTGGGATAGAAAACTTGTAGAAGCAGGTATTCAAGCGTTTCATGAGTGGCTTAACTTACCTTTAGAGAACATTTTCTTTAACCCTGATAACGACTATGTTGTAATGTTTAAGGGCTTATTTAAAATAAGGTCGCATATACCTTTAACTAGTAAGGAGACCAAACTACTTAGGAGATTAAAACTCATAGAAGCTGAAAAAACTCTCTTCGGAGAACATTATGTTTTAAGTAATGAAGGATTAAGGGTATGGAATAATCTAGGCTTTTATGAATACGGACCACCCTATGGTATTAAAAGAGTTTTAGTGGAACCTACTGGAGAACAGAGACTATTAGAGGAGGTGTCGCGAAGAGACTTCATTGAAAAATTACAGCCAGGATGTATTGACCCTACAAGCGATAGTATTGTAGTTGACGTTAAAGGCAATAGAGTCATTATTGAGAAGGATATTACCTTAGCTATAGAAGAAAGTGAACCTATAAGAGATGCTTATGAAGAATATTACTACATTAAATCAGCTAAATGGGATGAAAAACCCGACCTAAAAAGCGATTACATAGCAGGTAAATTATACTCACAGGTAGAACTTAACGTAATAACACCTTCTAAGGGGTTTGGCAAGTTAATAGAAATTCCTGGAAACATATATTGGGTAGTAGAGGCACGTAATCCGAGAATAGTTAGATTTCGTGGAGAATACAAGCTAATATATGATGTAGAGAAAATAGCTCTCGAAACAAAGACCCATGGTCGTTATGTTGATTATACCTATGGTTACCTTTATGAATTAGATCCTGAGGAAGATACTGAAGCATTGAGGGTAGGCTTAGCATATCTAATGGCTGCCTTAAGATTATCAAAATACAGATTGCCTTTAGGGAGCATACTTTACTATGTTTCACCAATAGAGCATCCCGTTAAAACTATGGCATTATGGGAACCGGAACCTGCTGGAATAATTAAGTCAATAAATTGGGAGTATGTTAGAGAATACGTTGAAAAACATGAGCCAAGCAGTCTAGTGGAAGTTCTAATGTGGGCTATGGATTATATGGCTGTTCAAACAATGATTTTAAGGAATATGGACTGGGAGGAAGTAAAACACTATGCTAAAAAAGCTCTAGATTACATAGAGGAACGTGTTAAGGTTAGAGTTAAAGGTTTGGGAGAAATAAAAATACCGAAACCAAGTAAAGAACATAAGATACTATCATTGGATATTGCGAAAGCCTCTATGGGTGAAAAAGAAGTTTACGCCCTAGCATTATTTGACGGTGAAACCACGCATTCATATGCTTTTACAGTAACAGGTAAAGCTCCGGAAAAACCTCATGAACTTGCGCTAATAGCTGATATGCTTTCTGAATACTTGAAAGACAGATTTAAACTTATTCATTATGGTAGGGAAAGAGAGGTTGAAAAGCTTAAGAACATGTCAACCCTAATTAGACTAGTTATTGATAAGTTTTACGAAGAAACAAGCATCATCAATGTTCTTGAAGAATTTAAAAAGAAAACGGGTCTGGAATATGCACCCCTAGAGGAAGCTGAAAAAGAATTAGGTATAACCGTCAGTAGGAGAGTAGACTTTAGAAAAGTAGAAGAAGAGTACAGTAAAGCGTTAAGTAGGAGGTTTAGTAGGAGATTCGAAGAAACTTTAAGGGAATATGTCAAAGCAAATGCTGAGACAACCTACGTCCTATATCTGATTTCTCAGCAAATACGCTGATATAATCACATTTCGATTAAGAGCTTTTTCCTAAGCAAATACTCAATAATCTTCTTTGCCTTATTCCTAGACTTAACTTTTAAGAACACTATTTCAGCAGTATATTCTTCAACCTCGAATTCTCTGCTAGAAATAGTGTTAAGCACTTTTCTATGTGCAGGAATAACGTAATAACCGTCTGGAGTTTTCTTAGACAACAATTCTTTTACAATATCGCTGCTTTTCTTCATAAACCATAACACTTGTTCATAATATTGGTCTTGAAAAGGGAACGTAGTCTGCTATTGTTCTTAACCCAGGTGTTGATTTCAAAATTGTAGGAATTAAGTTAATCATTACGGATACTGTTGCTTGATCTCCTGGAGTTCCATTGCTAACCCATTTTAGTTTATAGTTTTCGCAATCAATAATTACTGCATCTTGGTCTTTAACGCTTGCTGAGGCAATGAACTCTAGTCTTACAAAAACTTTCCTATCACAGTATCCTACGGCTTGTCCTTTAATCCCTTCTACTTTACCGTTCCTAACTATCGGTTCTTGTTTCTCAACGACTTTGCTTATTTTTCTACCTAAGACTTTACCTACAAGCATTATTGACTCAGCGTAACCTACATGTCCTGTAATTACTCCTTTGCTCATCAGCTCACGGAATTCATCTAAAGTTAAACCTAAACCTATTTTTCTTTGAAAACTAGGTCTTCTCTTCAGCGCGTTTATCCTCCTTACAACCCTTATCTTCTCCACCATTAGACATGCTCCTGAAATAATTGCAGGCAATAGGTCAAAAATAAAGCCCGGATTGACACCTGCACCAATTACTGTAACACCGAACTTTCTCGCTAACTTATCAATTTCTTTAGCCAATTTAGGGTATCTGAGCCAAGGATATGCTAAAGTTTCACACGAGGATATAATGTTAGCCCTATGCTCAATAGCTACTTTCAATTGTGGGAAAACCTGATCTAGGAAGGATGCAGTTGCATGCAATACTACCTTTGGTTTACGTTCGCTGAGTACCTTTACTGGGTCGTTAGAGACCTTAACACCTATTTTTCCAATGTTTAAGAGCTCTCCAATGTCGCATCCTAAAATCTTAGGGTTTATGTCTATAACACCAACTATATCGTAGTGTTTAAGCTTCAAAAGGGCTTTGGCTAACATTCTCCCGATAAAACCAAAGCCATAAAGTACTATGGGGATTCTATCAGCCATTTTCAAACACCGCAACTATTGCATTTTCTCTGTAAACATAAGCGATAAGATATAGAGTTTAAATATACCTATCTGCTACCTAAAAATAACTATATAGAGGAGTAAACACAGGTTCGAAGGGGAGATTGATATGAGAACTTCAAAAATACTAAGGAAAGTTCAGCTAACAGGTGGAGCTACATTAATAGTTTCGCTTCCCAAAGAATGGGTTAAAACAGTTAATTTAAAGCCAGGAGATTATGTTGAAATAATACCTCAACCCGATAATTCATTAAAAATAGCTTTAGCTAGGGAAACAGGTAAGCCTTTAGAAACCTCATTCAAAGTTCATGAAAATATGAGTCCAACGGCAGCTGTTAGAGAATTCGTTTCTAGATACATTTTAGGCTTTAACAGGATTAAAGTATATTTACATGGTAGAACGAGGAAGCAGCGAAACGCAATTAAGGAATACATGGCTAGATCGCTTATAGGAGTTGAGGTTGTTGAGGAAACAGAAAACAGCATGACTGTTCAGTGCTTAGCAGGTCATTCCGAGCTTCCACTGAAAACAGCTTTAAGAAGAGAAGCAACTACAACCTACTATATGATAAATGATGTTCTAAGGAATATTATAGAACCTGATTTCGAAATGTTGATAGATATTATTAGAAGAGATGACGAAGTGGATAAGTTTTACCTTTACATTATGAGGCAAATGAACTTAGTAGCTTCAGGAATAATTATGCCCCAAGATGTAGGAATCAATAGTGTCGGCGAAACAATAGAATATGTTATGCTATCTAAAGCTATTGAAAGAGTTGCCGATCATGCAACACAAATAGCTACAGTACTGGTCGATTTACTAAGAGAAGACATTACAATAGAGAATAGCATAAGGAAGACTATTTATGACTTCGGGAGCAACGCACTGGAACTATACATATCATCTATTAAAGCCTTATTTAAGCGAGACGCAATAACAGCTCATGACGTTATTGATAGGTCTGTTGAAGTAAAGGGCTTAGAAGATGAAGTATTAAAATTAATACTATCGAGTAGAGATATTATTGCTAGGAAAGCCTTAGCATTAAGAACAATTCTAGAGAGTTTTAAGAGAATAGCATACTATAGTATGGATATTTCAGAATTAGCAATAAGCCTTATAATTAAATCCCCTAAAGTAACGTCACTCACGACTGCTAGGTAGTTTCCTGTAAAAATCTAAGAGATCCTTACGCCACTTTATAGTGTAAAACATTTTGACTTCCTTACCGTTTACCTGCTTCTCACCATCGAATACCATTTTAATTTCAACTTCGGCTTCTTCTAAACCTAAAATTGAAAACACTGCCCTAATAGCATCTTCGTAATCTTCACCTAAAACGTTAGGTATAAACCATGTTCCTCTCTTCGACTTCACCTTAACGTTAAACTTTTTTACCATTAAATCCACCAGTGATGAGGTGTTCTAGGTAAATATGTGAAGGGGAAGAAGAGAATTATAATGAAGGATAGGACCAGTATGAGTATTATAGCTGTTATAACTGAAACTAGCCAAAGCATAATAGCTTTATCCCATCCAACATCATATACTTGCCTTATTACCCATAAATAGCCTAGAAAACCTAAAATAATGCCTAGCAGGGGTAGGGGAACAATAATGACTACAATAGCTGAAACAACAAACGCAAGTAAACCTCCAACAACAGTAGCTGCCATAGCATGTATGAGACCTGACTTCCTAAGTCCTAAAAGTTTCGAAGCAAACCATAAAGGCAGACTAGACAGTATAATGGAGAATAGTAGTAGTCCTAAAAGAACAGTAGGCGCTAAAGGAGTATAAACAATAGCTAACACCTATCCATGAACATTATAGGTACTAAATAAGCTATAAATATTTACAATTAAGTAGGTTTTAAAGAAAAAACTTTAATACAAGTTTTTCCTTTAAAACTCTGATGCACTATGTCAAGTAGAGCTAGACTCTCCTTAACAGCGGGATTCCTAGCAACATTTACGGCATTAGTTTTTGTAGCTACATCAGCTATAGTTGTTGAAACACCTGCGACTAAAGGTTTCTTTAACCTTGGAGAGACAATGGTATATACTGCTGCCTTACTCGGAGGATACTATGTAGGTATGGTTGCTGGAGGTTTAGGGTCAGCATTAGCCGATATGTACCTCGGATATCCCCATTATGCTCCGGGAACATTAATTATAAAGGGGCTTGAAGGCTTAATAGTAGGTTTTCTAGCATTAAAACTTAAAAGACTCAATATTAGACAGTGGAGACTATTCACGTTATTTGCCGCTATCCTAGGGTTATTTCTCATTGCCGGTTTAGGATACAACTACTACAGCGGCGAAACGCACATGTATTTTGCTGGCCTAGAATTTGTCCTAAGCATACCATCAGCTCTCTGGATTATATTGGGTATAGCTTTCGCGGCAGGAATATGCTATTTAGGACTAAAAGTAGACCCTAAAGTTGGCGCTGAAGTCTTAGCAGTAATTGTTGGAGGATTAGAGATGGTTCTAGGATACTTTACATATCAAGTTGCAGTTCTAGGATATCTACCTACAGTTGCAGCCCTTGAAATACCTGTAAACTTAGGTCAAGCAACTATAGGTCTACTAGTAGCTTTGCCGTTAACAAGAACAATTAAAGCTATGGGGGCTAAGACCTTAACTTGATAGAAGTAGAAAATCTATGGTTTAAATATGAAGGAAGTAGGGATTGGGTACTTAAGAATGTAAATTTTAAAGTAGGAAGTAAAGAATTTACTGTTATAATGGGGCCTAATGGTAGCGGTAAATCAACACTAGTTAGGATTTTGGCAGGCTTAATACCTAAATTCTATCATGGAGAACTAAGAGGAAATGTTAGAGTAGGAGGAATTGATGTTCTAAAGAAACCTGAAGAAGTTTTCAAAGTGGCAAGTTTCATATTTGAAGATCCCGAAGTACAACTAGTAACAACAACTGTAAGAGATGAAGTGTCTTTCGGACCATGCAACTTAGGGTTAAGTAGGGAGGAAATAGTAAGAAGGGTGAAGTGGTCTTTAGAAGTAGTTAAAGGAGCGCATTTAGAAGGTAGAAGTACGTTTGAACTCAGTTTAGGTGAAATGCAAAAAGTAGTTTTAGCTTCAGTACTCTCCTTGAAACCCAAGGTTTTAGTTTTAGATGAACCATCGGTTTTTCTTGAAACAAAAACTGCAAGTAGACTCTATTCATTGCTTAAGGATTTAACTACGAAATTAGGTATAACCGTAGTTGTTGTTGAACATGAACTAGACAGAGTTATTGAATATGCTGATAGGATTATAGTTTTAGATGAAGGAAGAGTTGTTTGGCAAAGCAGCGTAGAGAACCTCACAATTCGCAGTATAGAGACCTCACATATACCAGTACCCTTACCTGAAGCAGCAATCATAGTAAAGCTCTTGAAAGATGAACGCTTGTATGAGGTAAGCTTAACTAGACTAGCTAAATTTGTAAAGCAAGGTCTTAGGCTTAAACACGTTAAACACTATTATGTAGATTATGGGGAGATTAAGGGTTTTAGAAAAAACATAGTAATACTCAAGAATGTGTGGTTTAAATACCCTAGAGCTTCAACATATGTTCTTAAAAATATAAACTTAAACATTAGGGATAAGGAGCACGTAGGTATTTTAGGGCCTAATGGTAGTGGTAAATCAACATTAATTAAAATACTAATTGGTTTACTCAAGCCTACACGCGGTAGTGTAGAAGTATTAGGTGTAAATCCTCGTAATAGAAGAGAACTTATAGGGAAAATAGGTTATGTGCCGCAAAATCCCACATTAACCTTTACTTCACCAACAGTTTTTGATGAAGTGTTTAACACAGCAAAGAAGTTGAAGATTCCTAATCCTGAAGAGGAAACAGAAAATGTTCTTAAAATTACAGGTTTAGATAACTACCGTGACTTTAGGGTACTGGAGTTAAGCTATGGTTTAAGAAGGAGATTGTCTATAGCAACAGCTTTAGTAAGTAAGCCTAAACTGCTAATTCTCGATGAACCAACAACCTATCTAGACTATAAAGCTAAAGAAAACCTCATTAGGATTCTGGAAAAGATAAGAAAAAACGTAACGTTGATTATAGCTTCTCAAGATCCAGGCATCATAACGAGGCTATGTAATATGATGCTAGTACTGGACAAGGGCACTATTATAGCTTACGGCTCAACAAGGAAGCTAATTTACACGCTAAATTTGGCAGACTTAAACATTGAAGAACCATTAATAATTAGGCTTACCAAGAAGTTCTTTAAACAGATAAATTACGGACCATTATCAGTAGAGGAATTTGCTGAGATGATAGCAAAATGATGTTATGGATCATAGACAAGGTAAGAACAGCGTTAACGTTTAGTAGGGAAGAGAATGTTCTTAGCAGAGCCCATATTGTATTCAAGATATGTTCCGTAGCGGTCATTTTTGCAGCTTCAATTGCGGCTAAGACTTTGATTTCCTCTATAATAGTGTTAATTTATCCTGTAGTGATTGCCTATTTCACTAAGAGAGCTAAGGTATTGCTGGAAGCACTTGAAGCTGTAATTGTACCTATTACTCTCTTAATATTATTTACATGGCTGCTGTCTCCTGAAGGTGTGCTCAATATTTTCTCAATACTTAGAGCTTTAATTATAGGTTCAAGGGTTTTAGCAATAGCGTTAACCCTGCTAATAATGTTCACATATACGAATCCATTGTCAATATCTATTCTTCTTGAAAAATGCAAAGTTCCTATAGTCCTATCGCAGTCTGTTATCCTTACTTGGAGACTTATACCGTTAGTGTTAAAGGACTTTCTAGAATCATTTACCTCTATTAAGCTAAGAAATTACCATATATGGGAAGCTTTAATACCGTTAACAGCAGTTTCTATGGAAAGAGCATTTAGGGTTTCAGAAACACTGTACGTTAAAGGTTTCGGGTGGACTACTAGGAGAACATATATTATTTCTTTAGGAAGGTGCAAGGAAGGTTTATTGTTGCTAATTATTGCCATATTAATGCTTTTAGCTGTCTTCGTCATAAACAATATTTACTAGTATTTTTCATTTAACTATGGAGTAGGATACGTATGAGTATTAAGATACTACGTGAAGTATTTGCCGAGAAGAGAACAAGATTCTTGCTTTGTTTACTATTAATATTTGTTCTTATGATAACAACCTACTATTTAGGATACAACTTAGTAGCAAATTCTATAGTTTATGGTACTTTAATGATTTCAACATACAATGTTCTAATAAGGAAACCTGTTAAAGACTATAAGCCACCATATATTTCAATAAGAATATGGATCCCTATAGTATTTCTAATGTATATTGGCATGTTCTTCGGTTTACTTTATTCTACTTTTCACTATACACAATCTATAAAGGTTTTAGAGGAAGTAGGTAAGGAAATAATTAAGCTTAAAAGTCCGGAAAAAATATTCCTATTTAACCTTGTTAGAGGGATTTTCGCGGTAATCCCTTATATAGGACCATTCATCATCGGTATTGCCTTGGGTAATTCAGGTTTTCTCATAGGTATTGCTCTTAAGAAGCTCTTAGTTTTAGAATACTATAAAGACTTTGTAATAACACTTCTTATACCATTTCACCCATACGGGTTTCTTGAACTATTATCCTACGGTTTCTTCTTAACCGCATCATTATATATTAGGTCAAAGCACTGGAAGTACTCTATGCTGTCCATTGCTGCAGCTATAGTTCTACTATTTATAGCAGCTCATCTTGAAATATGGGAAATGGAAGTTTACAGTTATGGCGTTTAATGCGCTATTTTAATTCTTAAATGGCCGCCATAACTTACTATGAAGTATCTTGAGATAATTTATGTAGACTTATGAAAGAAATATTTGACGTGTCCTTGTAGTTTAAGATTTAAAAAATATTATTTCATATAGGACTTTAAATACGAGTCAATGCTGGTTTTGCGGGAAATTTTTAAGAATGAGTCTAGCGTTTATGAATTAGGCGCTTCTCATGCTTACAATTAAGAAACAACTTTCTAGCGAACGTAGAGAACTAGATGAGTTCATTAGAGAGCAAATGAAAATTTTCAGGGAAATAGCTCTTAAAGTTAAAGACTACTTCGATGCTTTTCTGATGGAGGCTGGAATGGACGACTTAGATCAAGTTGATAAATCTTTTTACTATGCATTTATCCTCGAAATTTCAAGGTCAATATTCATAAATTGGAGCGTATATTCTAGGAGAAAAGAAGAACATAGAAACAAGTCTATGTGAAAATGATTTCCTACCTTAGTGCTTTGTAAATTTCATACAATTCTACAAGTTCCTGAACAGGATTTGAAGAGAAATCCACCCTTAAATCTATGACACGGTCATATAGTATTCCGTAAGGTGTTTCCGAAACCACTAGTAATGCTGCACTTCTATCCCCTCTCTTATCTCCACCTAGCCTATGAGCTGTTACTAAGGCTAGTAGAAGGGCATAAGCAAAGTCTTCAGCATATTTCTTCTCAAACGTTTTACACATGGCCTTAGGTATTTCAGTGCTAACTACTAAGTTTCCTATGCATACGCAGTTTTCTCCAACATATGCACCATAGTTCTTAGGTATTAATGAACCATTATGGTATGCTTTGTTTCCCTTATAATCTATTATAGCTAGTTGCCTTTTCTCCGGCTCCTTATCTTTTTTCAGAGCTTTCTCTAAAGCCTCTTCAGCAGAATAACCTTTGCTTAGTAGTTCGAGGATTATAGGCCCTAATGCTGGATTAGTATATGCTTGTGTAGCAACAGCTCCTACTTTCACCCTAGCCCATGGAACCCTAGATCCAACAGCTAAACTTCCTGAAGCAACAGCAACACCTAACATCTTACGGTCAGAACTTAAAGCAACAATACTGTATGTCATGTGTTCTACTATGCTCTCTATTTATTATTCAAATTTACTACCGTTAACGTTACGTAGTAATTATAATTAAGTCTTTAAACACATAATCTTTAGAGGTAGCAACAATGTTTAGTAAGGTATCTGAGGTAATCCGTATTCTCGAAAGAATATTCAAAATAGATTTAAATGAATTTCTAGCTTACAAAGTTGCCGTAGAGACGGGTGATCCTTTCGAAACACTTATTGCAACAATTTTAACTCAAAATACAAGTGAAAGAAATGCTTTTAGAGCATACTTTAATCTAAAGAAATGCTACCCCACTTTGAGACCCGAAATATTATCCAAAGCTAGCATCAGCGAGCTTAGTAAACTCATATCCGCTGGCGGATTAGGAAACGTTAAAGCAAAAAGAATAATTGAAGCATCCAATTATGTTTTAAAGAAATTAAATGGAGACCTATGGAGTCTCCTGAAGCTGGGTATTAAGGCTAGAAACGAGCTTATGAAAATACCTGGGTTCACCTCTTTATATAAACTTATATGAATGTATATAATCGGTCATTGGCTCATCTATGAGGAGCCCACCCTTCGGTCGGGTTTCATCCGTCATCGAGCGGGTGCCCCACGACCCAAGGCGTGGGGCTAGATGTTTTAATGCCTTGAGGTAAATGTTAACTGCTCCAATTATATCCCTATCAGCTATGAACCCACAATTCCTACATATCGCTAGTCTATGGTTGTAGTCTAGTTTTGCTCCACATCTAGGACAAGTAGTTGAAGTATTCCTTGGGTCTACAAAGACTACTGGGACATTGTACTCTACCGTTTTGGTAAGGAGTATGTACTGTAGTTTACGGTAAGCGGATCTTGATAGCTTATCGGCTAGTGTCTTAGATTTTTGCGAAGAACTAAACCATAATTTCTCAAGGTCTTCAAGAACTATAGCACTCTTAGTCCTCCTAGCCTTTAATACGGTGTATTTAGCGAACTTTCTACACCAGTCAATCACTATGTTTCTCGAGCGTCTATGTAGTGCACGGATAATCTCTAGCCATTTCTCGTTTCGTCTCCATGCATAACTATGTCTCTTCTGCATCTTTTCAGCTAAGTGTTTAAGATATAATGCCTCAGTGAACCTAGTGTTTATCCTCCTAATTCTCCTGCCATTATAGACAACTATCCTCTTGAGGTTTATGTCGAGGGAAATAATGCTCTTAGGCTTATATGGGTTGTACTCCCATCTGAACGGTATAGCTATCCATATTCTTCCGCTTCTATCAATGTTTACAGTTGCCTCGTACCATTTCTTCCCCATGAATTTTCCTACGTACTTCTTGCTGTGTAGGAGCTTTATCTTAAACACTTTATTTCTCAACTTTGTCATGACTAGTTGTTTCTCTAGGTCTACTCTAGCATCATACTTATCTAGTCTAGCTGATAGTTTCTTAAGAACTGGTTTACTTCCACCATTGTTTCTAGCTGATTTAACTAAGGATAATGCATACTTGTATATTTGCTTGCACTGATGAGCACGGAAACCTTGCCCTCTCAATATTTTATAGAACATCTGGTGTGCTTGGTTTATTGTTGGTAGTTTGTCTAGCTCCCATAGACAATCAATTATGTACTGGGTTGCTCTACGTGTAAGATACAGTTCTTCCCTTAGTTCTCCTAGAGAACCTTCTACTAGTTCTCCACGAGCCTTTAGGGTCAGCGTGTACTCTCCTCGGGGAACCACCCTAGCCAAAGGGGTGGTGCTTCCCCTCATCGGAGACACCGAGTATTATCTTGAATATAAATGTATATAAACTTATTGCTTCTTCTCTAATAGCTTCTCTATGCTTATTGGTAGTGTTTCCTGTAGGAATCTTTTGTTGTGCTCTACTAGTTTCTTTACTTTATGACTCCGTTTTCCATATATTTTTCCAGCAAATGAGACTATTATTGATAGGAAATCCTCTACTAGCTCCTCTAATGGTTCTTTCTCCTCATGTAGTACCTCCTTTATCCTTACACTATTTTTCTCGAAAAAGAATTGTAGGTACTTATACCCAAATCTTGTCAGTCTATCACGATATGTTATGAGAACTACATCTACTTTCCCATTAGCGACCATTTTTAGGAGCTTCTTTAATCCTCTTCGTTCCTCCTTTAGTCCACTTCCTACATCTGTTATGATGTCTACTATGATGTATCCTTGTTCGTTAGCATACTTCTCTAGTAATCCAACTTGTCTATCTAAGTCTCCTTGTTCCTTCTGCTTAGAAGAGCTTACACGAGCATAGATTACAGCCCTAATCTTCTCCACTCTCTTTTCTTCTCCCTTTAACCTCTCGATTTCACTACCAGGTATAAGGTATCTACCGCTAGGACTACGAATAGCTTTTATCCTACCCTCCCGTATCCACCTCCACAACGTGATATACGATATACCTAGAACCCTACAAGCATCACGAGGACTAAGAAACCCCTCCATCATCCACATCATCAAATCATATAAAAACATATACAATCATATAAACTTTGCTAGGCGTTGGTCCTAAAACAGCTGATATATTGTTGCTTATGATAGCTAAGGAGTCTACGATCCCTGTTGATACCCATGTAATGAGAGTTGCTTTTAGATTAGGAATTTCTAGAAAGAAAGAATATGAGGCTATACGTAAAGCTCTAATGTCTAGCTTAAACCCTGAAGAATATTTAAAAGCACACTTATATCTCATACTGCTAGGTAGAAGGTTTTGCTTGGCAAGAAAACCTAGGTGTTCTGAATGTCCTGTAAAACATCTTTGCGCTAAAAGGTTTAGATAAATTTCTCTGCGTTTTTCATAATCCTAAAGTATGTTTCTAATGTTATATCGTTTCTCAGGTTGATTGTTAATACGTGTCCGAATCCCTTTATTGAGTATTTCTTTCTCTTGAATGAAGGTACATGGTATTCTCCTCTCCATAAGGTCATCTTACTTAACATCCTGTATAACCATGGGTCATCGCCTTTAATCATATCTTTTACATCATAAAGTTTCATGTACTTGAAACGCACTTTAGGCAGTATGCCTCCCTTAACTTCATGTTTGGATAAAGGGCGGATAATGCAAAGTTTCCTTGTGGAGCGGAAGACGACTATCAAACTTTTTCTTTCTAGCACAAGAAATGACCCTGCAATAGCCCATGAAGATATTTCTTTATCACTATTAACAAGCGTTAATGCGGTATCCCATGAAAATAATCCAATACCATATCTTTCCTGCAGTACACCGAATATAAAGGCAACAAAAATGATTGATATAGCAGGTAATGTAAACATATGGTAGAATCCTATGGATATTATAACCAATAAAACAAATGCCAGTATTAAGAACCCTAGAATAGGCGAAGTACTATAAGTATAGGATGGTTCTATTCTAGGTTTTATAGCAGTAGGTTTTCCCGGTTTAAGTAGGGTCAAGGAGTCTACACGCCTCCTATGCTAATAGTTTTTAATGGTTCAGGTAACGGTAACTGGCTTAGCTTCTTAGAGAAATATGTTTCTGCAAGCTCGGTGCACTTATTCAAAAGCATTATCATTTCCCTATTTAGGAAACCTCCCTTGAACCATACTGTTGAATTTATAGTTACTGCCTCTTTAGCTTGCTGTTCTCCAAATTTTGCTTTGAAATAAACTATTTTGCCTTTACCATAGGTTTTCACCGCTTTTTCATATATTGTTCTTAATGGCTGTTCGTATTTTCTGTAGAAATCTACTAATGGGTGTTTTTGAGCGTTTCTTGGCTGTATTTTAAGCTTCCACCTAGTCCATAGGAGAGTATCTACAAACGTTAACTCTATAGTGTTCGTACCTAATTTTCTATTTTTAAAGTACCCATCTAAGCTTACAAAGGAGTTTATGTTGTTTTTAACTTTTAAAATGAAGTAGTTTAAGTATGCTCCACTATGCAGTCTTACACTAGCTTTAACTGAAACAGCATCGTAGAGTATGCCTTCTCTTAACTCGTAGAGTATTAGAGACTCAACAACATCACTAAGATTGTTTTTAAGATGGTTAGCTACTTTATCAACTAGTTCCTTAGCCTTTCCCGGGCTTTTCCATGAAAATATCAAGAACATTTACCCCGAGAGTATAATTGTAAATGTTAGGATAAAAGTTTGATTAAGGCTTAGAGTAGTATAAAGGAGGCTTTACAATTAATGCTAATGCTCCGTAAAGAACAATATCTTCACCTAATGGTGTTATCTTTATTTCAGGTTTTCTGTTTAGAATGTAGAGGTCCAGGTACTTGGTAAGATACTTCAATACTAGTTCGCTATTGTTTAAAGCTATCGCCCCTCCTATGGTTATGAGTTCTGGATCGTAGGCATTAATTATGCTTGCAAATCCAGCAGCATTTATTTTCCCCATTTCCTCAACTATTCTTAAAGCTAAAGGATCATTGCTTTTAGCTTCTCTAAATAAAATCTCTGCAGTTAACATACCTTCATCAAAATATTTTTTCAAACTACTTGTTGACAGTAGTTGAGGGAATTTCGTTCTTACAAGGTACTCAGCATATTTCGGTATATTTCTTCCCGAAACATATGCCTCCCAGTGCCCTAGCTTACCGCATCCGCAACGCATAGTACCGTTAAAATCTACGACAATATGCCCTACTTCATGCGCATTACCATCTTTTCCTATAAGTAAATGGTCATCCACTATCACTCCTGCACCTATACCCGTACTCAACGTTACGTAGACTAAGTTCCTGACATTTCTTCCTATGCCGAAAACTTTCTCTCCCCAAACAGCAGCAACTGCATCATTTAATATTTTTACTTCTAAACCCAGCTTTTCTTCAAGAGGTTCTTTTAGTTCTACGGTTTTGAAAGGCAAATTGGCAGGGTTAACTATTCTTCCCTTTTTCAAGTCTAGCGGGCCTATGCTACCTATACCTAAGCCAAGACTATACCTTATAGCATGGAAGAAATGCTTATTTATTATTTTTACTATTTGGTTTGCAATGGCATGTTCATCTCCATGCCTAACAGTCTTCTCTTTAACTTTAGACAGTATTTTTCCGTCTCTTGTCCCCAAAGCTACCCTGATATTTGTGGCCCCTAAATCCACAGCTAAAACATATTCCATGCTGAACACTTCAAGCATATATTCACTAATTATTTAAGTTACACTAGCATTTTTAAGTCTAAACCAATAACTATGAAAACAATAATAAGTGTTAAGACCGTGATGTAGGTATATATCAGCGAGTTCATTAAACCATGTACTGTCAAGACAAGCCCTATAATATAATTTATAAGCAGAATGTGAGGCGTATAGCTTATTTTCATGTGTTTTCTCCTAGCTAAATTCGAAAAATACACTATTACAAATATGATCATAGCTGAAATTATTTGCGAAAACAATATGCCTTTCTCTAATCCCATAACTTCAAAAATCATCCTTAAACCGGGTGTAATTTCCTCATGACCGTAAATTTTTATGCTCCTATACGTGAAGTACATATCTACGGATCGAATGATTATGGCTAAGAAACCTAAACATACAAGATCTAAATCTATTTTCTCACGTAATACTGTCCTTCCTAACAACTACGTTGTCCTCATTAAACTTCACTTTAAAAGCCCTGATTTTCTCAGTTTTTCTAAATCCTCGGGCACATCTATATCTATGTATATTTCGGGCGACTCAACCTCTACATCAACTATTTTATCTGAGTATTTTCGAACAACATATTTTAAGCCCTGCGTTTCCTCGCTAATCATCAATATTTCATCGAATAGCTTCTTATCGAAAAGTATTGGGTGTCCTCTCTTACCTTTAAACTTAGGTACTACTATTAGACCTTTTGTTTTATAGTAAGCATCTATTACCCTATCTATAGTTTTAGATTTTATCAGCAGGTTATCTGCTGGGAGTATCATAACCGCGTTAGCATTAAGCTCTATAGCCTTCCTTGTCCCTACTTTAACTGAGGAACTCATACCCTCCATATAGTTCTCATTATAAACAGGGGTTACTGGTAAATCTTTAATTTCGTTAATTATTTTCTCTGCCTCAAACCCTACTACTACAACTACTTCATCTGCTTTAGACTTTACAGATTCTTCAACGACCTTCCTAATTATGGTTCTATCATTTATTCTTTCCAGAAGCTTATTTCTTCCATATCTTTTTGACATCCCAGCCGCTAAAACGACTAGAACTATCATTTCTATTCACTTAACTATTGAAAGATGCTTCCCAGAAGCACCATATTGTATTTTTAAGATTTCAGCAACTATACTTACAGCTATTTCCTCAGGCGTTTTCGCCCCAATATCTAATCCTACAGGAGCGTATAATTTACCTACATATGCGCTTTTCTGTACTCCTTCTTTATCTAATCTTTCTAGGAACTTTGAAATTTTAGTTCTAGAACCTAAGAGTCCTATGTATTTCGCCTTAGCTTCAATGGCTTTCTTTAGTGCTTTATAATCGTATTCTACCGCTCCATGAACTATTAGGACGAAGTCGTTTTCGCCTATACCCGCTTTATCTATTGCTTTCTCCCATTCATCAACAATTACTTCTTCAGCATCTGGGAAATACTCCTTCTTGGCATGTTTTGGATTATCATCGACAACCCAAACCCTAAACCCTGAGAAGGCTAGTAGCTTGGCTAAAGGTTTCCCTACATGACCTACGCCTAAAACTATAACCCTAGGTTTAGGCTTAAAGACATCAATGAAAACTGTTAAAATGCCTCCGCAAATGAGCCCTGTTTTATACACGCCTAAAGGTACGTTATCTTCTCTGAAAGCAAACCTAACAGTTCTAGGTTTACCCTCTCTAATCGCCTTAATAGCCTCTTTAATAACCATTCTTTCAAAAGGCCCGCCACCAATAGTGCCTACAGTTCTACCATCGGGATATACAAGCATTTTAGCTCCTGGCCCTCTTGGTCCTGACCCTTCCTTTTCAACTATGATGCATAGTGCAACGGTTTCATTTTTACTTAAGGAGTCTTTTAATGCTGAAATAACTTCCAAATTTTCATCCTTAATCATAAACCTTATTCACCCATAATAAATTTTACACACGCCAAAGAAAGATGTTTTGCTAACATGCAGTTTTCTTCAACATTATTGTTGTTCCATAGTTTTCAAGAACTTCCTCTACTTTGTCCAGTATTTCATCAAAGTTGTTAACTATGCTGGCTTTAAGTGTTACTACCTTTCTTTATTTTCTTCTCTAAACTCTAGTTCTTTGAGTTCTTCAATGACTCTCTCATAATATGACTCGCCTATTGTAGACTATGATAGCTTCCATGGTTCAAAAGTTATCTCTATTTCACCTCTTTCCTTATTAAAGACTATCCTATACAATTTACCTTCGACAACATCCATAACTTTTACGCCTCTTTCTAGGAAACTATAGTACTATAGTGTTAATGAATATATGAGTGTATGTGTTTAGGGCTTCATGTTCTTTAACAACTTAATAGCCTCAACAATAATTCCGTATATTTTCTTAGAAACTTTCTTCGCAACATCATATACTTCCTCAGCGCTCACTTTCTCCTGAAGACCTGCAGCGAAATTAGTTATCATAGCTAAGCCTGCATAGCATAGGTTAAGCTCCTTAGCCAACACTGCCTCAGGCATCGTTGTCATACCTACAACATCTGCTCCGAGAATGCTGAACATCCTTATTTCAGCAGGGGTTTCGAATCTCGGACCCTCAGTAACAACTATTGTGACATCTGATAACGCATATCCTAAAACATTTTCTGACGCCTCTATGAGAATTTTTACGAGTTCAGGGCAGAATATGTTTGTGACATCTACATGTATAGGTTTATATTCGAAGAATGTGGTATTTCGCCTCTTAGTAAAATCTATTACATCACCTAGGATAACGACCATGCCGGGTTTAAGCATTTTCCTAATAGAACCAACAGCGTTCGTAGCGATAACGTATTTGACGTTTTTACTTTTAAAGAACCAAATATTACCTTTATAGTTAACTCTATGTGGGGGTTTAGTATGTTCCTTACCATGTCTCGGCACAAAATATACTTTAACACCTTCAACAATCGTTTCCAAGAATTCAACATCTCCATAGGGTGTTTTACAAGTAAACCAGGTACCTTTTGGAAATAGTTTCTCTAAACCAGAACCCCCTATAACGCCTATGACATCCACCATAACCTTTAACCTCATCCCAAAATATTGTGTTTTAACATATATAGTGGTATTTCCATAGTTAAATAATGTAAGCCATGGACTTCGGAATAAACATTGTAACGGATAGACCTGTAGAATATGCTGTAAAAGTTGCCCAAGTAGCTGAGAAATTAGGGTTTAAATCAGTATGGATAGGTGAAACATTAGGATTGGAGCATCCGTTCAAGTATCTCCATCATATAGCTGAAAACACGGGAAAAATAGTTATTGGGACAAGTATTCTCTCAATATATACTAACCCCGTTAAGAGGGTTAGCGATTATTTTGCAAATATTGTTGAGCATTACGGTCGAAGATTCATAATCGGTTTAGGTATTGGAGATAAAAAGCTATTAGAGAAGATAGGTGCGAAAGACATAGTACCTTTAAAAGATATGGTTGCATACACTAATAAGCTTAAAGTATTACTGAAGAAACGTGGAGTAGAAATACCTATAATCATAGGCTCCATGGGACCTAAACTCGCACGGTACTCTTGCAAAGTCTATGGATCAGTACTATTAAACACAGTCTATCCTGATTACGTTAAGTGGGTTTTAAAGAACATAGAAGACGCCAATAAATGTAAAGTGTATTGCATAGGCCCATGCTTGTTGGAAAACGATAAGAGCAATTTAAAAGCTATAAGGATTGCAGCAGCGCTGGTTCTAAGGGGGATGAACAACTATTTTCTGAAAGAATTTAAACTCGATAATTTAGCTAAGGAGGTAAATAAACTACTAGAACTGGGTAGGTATGAAGAACTAAGGAAATATGAAAGAATACTGCTTAACAATTTCTCAATTTACGGCACCCTAGAACATGTATTGAACAGAATTAAGAGGCTTAAAAATGCTGGCGTTGAACACCTAATTTTCGGTACACCGCTTTATAGAAATATAAGTCAAATAGAGATCCTAGGCAAAGCTTTAGGTTTAAGCTAAAAGTTTAAACTATTTACATGAAGTGTCCCGGTTATGGTGAAAATAGACATTACATCTCTAGGAGAAATATATGTTGTAATTTACCCTGAAGAGGAAGGCATATATAACGAAAAAACGAGGTTTAAGCTTCTAATAAACTGTTCAACATTAAATGTAGCTGTAGCCACACATAGGTTGGGTTGTGTTTCGAGCGTATTAGGATCAATAGGAGACGATATCATAGGAAGCTTCATAGTAAGTGTTCTAAGAAGAGAAGGAGTCATAACTAATTGGCTTAAAGTTAAGAAGTTAAGGACAACAATAGCGTTTAGTATCAGAGACAAATATGGTGAAAAACTACTATTCTACAGAAAACCCTATGTGAAAACAGCAGATACAGAGTTCACACTTAAAGATGTAAACGTAGATGAGGTGATTGATTCTACAAAAACACTGTACGTATCAGGTTTTTCGATATGTAAGCCTCCATTAAAAGATACGGTATTTTACGTCATGAAGAATGCTTCAAGGAAGGGTATTGACGTAGTGTTCTCTACAGCCTCTCTTAAAGCACTTAGCAAACCATGTGAGGAATTTATTAGCTCCCATAGTAGGTACTTCAAATACGCAACAGTACTGTACAGTAAGGTAGACGAATTAGAACCACTCTTCAAAAGTAGGAACTACAAATTCATAGCGAATAAACTAATGGAAAAATATGATCAGTTAAAATATGTTATTATCAACTATGGCAGAGGGGTTTACATAAGGTCTAGAGATATAGAATTGAACAAGGAATTTAGGAGATTAGAGATTGTTGACTTAAGTGGAGCGGATGATGCTTGGATATCGGGTTTTATGGTTTTCCACATGGTTAAAGGTATGGGTTTAGAAAAAACAGTTAGTTTATCTAATACGTCATATGTAATGATGTGTAGTAAACCAGGTGTTCTAAATGCTTTCCCGCAAATTTACGAGCTAGAAAAATATGTTAATAAGGAAAAAATTAACAGTTAGGTTCTGAGAGGGAATTGTTTAATGAAGGAATTAAATTTACTAGGTAAGGAGAAAGGCTGTAGAGAGCATCCTATTAACGACTTAACTAGAGCTCTAAGGAGGATGCGTAAAGGGGAGAAAATCAAAGTTATGTTTGATGTTAACGATATACCTCTTGAAGTATTAGATGCTATAGCTAAAATAAGGAATGTAAAAATTTATATTCTTGAGAAGAAGGGAAACATTGCAATTGTTGTTGCTGAAAAACTTTAGCTTCTCTACAAGCCGAAGAATCATATGACAATGCTTGGGGACTTGTCGGAGACTCTCCTACCTGACCTTTTAGTTCACCAGGTTCTAGTAAAAGCACGGGAACTTATTGTTAAAACCGCTAGTTGACGGTATTATTGTTAAGTCCATACACGTTATTGAAGACGGTAAGGTTACTTATTCGTGGCCAAGTAGTGTTTTGAGAAGGAAAATTGCATATTTTCTTAAAATGGCTCTTAGGGAAGAAAGCAAAGATATTCCTTCATGCGCTATAGTATTAGACTTTAAGTTTAAGACTATGTACTTTGCGTTAATGCGGAACAAGTCTATTATCGTTTTTAAGCTCGATCTCAATAATCCCTTAGAACTAGTTTTCTTGAAAATACAAATGATACTTTCTATAGTTTACCCTTCCTACAAGGTCTTCAATTAGATACTGTACTAAGCAGATTATTTAACTTAAGTTTTATTTCACATGTTTTGCAAACATCTTTAGACGAAGGTTCTCCACATAATTTACATTCGGTAAACTCTACAACTCTAACTTTGCCGCGTAATCTCTCTCTTAACTCATCAGTTCTTACTAAGAGTCTATACTTGAACCCTGGTTTTTCAGCTTCAATCTTGTTTAGAAACTCTCTAATACTCCATCTTAGAGATAATGGGGCATAAGGGCACTCAACATATGGGGTTCTTATACCCGCAACCAGTGCATGCACTAATGATTCTCTTTCATAAATATAGTGCAATGGCTTTATTCTCGACACCAGCTTTCTATGTTCAGCTCTTACCACTATTCCTCCACGCACTAGAGCTTGCATGTCACCTCTTAAAATGTTCATTACAACAGTTTGTACTTCATCATCTAGGTTATGTCCCGTAGCCAAATATGATGCTCCAAGTTCTCTAGAATACTTATTTAAAAGATATCTTCTAGTAATCCCGCATACTGTACATGGTCTCCACTCGATTTTTCCTTGAAAAAACAATTTAGCAGCTTCATCAACTGTGAAGCCAAGTTCATTTTTAAGATCAACTATAGTGTAGTCTAAACGTAAATTCTTAACATGATTGAGGAAGGCTTTAATAGTAAACTCTCTATATCCCCTTATACCTTCATTTATAAGTAGTGCGTTAACTTCAAACCCATATTTTTCAGCTAGCTTTTTCATTAGATAAAGCGTATTTAAGCTGTCCTTACCTCCCGAAACAGCAACAGTAATTAGTTTACCAGAAACATTGTCTAAAATACCTGCCTTTTTCAGTGTTTCCTCGGCCTTCGTATTGAAGTATGTTATAAAGCACTTCTTACAAAGGTACATATTCCTATGTCTTACATGTATTATCGCTTTTTCTTTTCCACACTTAGTACATAAAACCATAACTTAACATCTTCAATATGCTATTCAACCACCTTATACGGACATATCTTAGCAAACACGCAATACCTGCAATTATGTACTATACCTGCTGGTGTCAGGTAGTTTTCAATATTTTCTACTTCAAAATTGTAAACCTCTCCTTCGTATGGATATGATTCTATTTTCTTAATTCTAACCCAGACACCGTTATCAGTAAACCACGCCTGTGGTTTTCTCTTTTTATGCTCTGACCATCTCACATGGAATACAGGATGTTCACCCCAGCCGTATTGTTTATGTGAACTTTTAAGTGTCGGTAATATTTTTTGTCTAAGCAACATGGTAACAAGCTGGTAAGCTAGTTTCGGACTTGTCGTAGTGTAGTCGAAACTTCCATTAGCATATATGTGGCCATCGCCAGTAACCATACCTTCTACTATCTTTTTCTGGTCGTCAGGGTGCATGTATAGTATTTCATTAACAAAGTGTTTTCTAGGAGCATATCTACCCGTTTTCTGGTCTTTTTCCCAAACAATAAACTTACTAGCTAGTTTACGCCATTTTACACCAAGGTCTATAAAGAATACCTTCCCATGAGGGGGAGGAAGTACACGTAGTCTCGATGAGCATGAAATACCATGATTTGATGCTATTTCCTCAACTTTATCTTTAACCTTTTCCTCATGAGCACCTATTGTTAATCTTATGGAGAAATCTCCTTTAAGGGATCCATCAGCAATTGTGAGTCCAAGAAGCCATAGAAGCTCGCTTGTAAGACCTAAATCAGATGCTCTATACTTGACCTCTGTAGGGTAAGGTATATACATCCACGGTTGTACCTTATATTCTCTACTAATGTTTTTGTACTTCTCCTCTTCAATAATCTCATAAACTTCTTTAACTGTAAGCCATTGTGGTTCAGTAAATACACGACATCTTGTTTTAGAAGTTACTTGAACATCATATCCCCGTTGCTTGTACGAAATAGCATCTCTCACATTACCCCACTTACTAAACCTAACAAGAATAGGATGGTTCTCAGTAATTACAATGTGGTTCAACCCAGCAGGTTCTATCAGAAAACATTTTTCATTAGACTTTACTTTCCTACTGATAACCTTTGTTACTACCGCAACTTTATACTTTTTAGTTACATTGTCTACGCCAATAATTTCATCACCTTCCTTAATGAACTTTATTGGCTTAAAACCATTAGGTGTAAAAACCAATGTGTCTGGATGTAGGCATTCCCAACTCCATCTAGGATGTTTAATATTATCTATAGTTTCTTTAAGCAGTTCATTAATGTTAATGTCCTTCTTTTCAATGAAAAACTCTGTTATTCTATCCGGTGTCACATATATTAGAACTCCTTTTTGCTTACCTAGTAGATTAAGGTATATTTGCAGTTGGTTAATGTGGTGTTCGTAAGGTAATCCTATATCGCTTCTTGCAGTTTTTATTTCGACAACGCAGTCTTCGTTTAAAGAGTCAACCCTACCTTTAATAATATACTTTTTACCATTAACCTCAACTTCCTTTACTATTTCAACTTCGTTTTGAAAACCGTACTCTTTAAGAAGTTCCTCGAGGCCCCTATGAACAAGCGCTCCTAAAAGCGCTATTGGATCGAAGCGGAATACGAGCTCAGGGTATTTTTGCCTAAAAACCCTCTTCTGAGAACATGAAACCAAATCCGTTACATAAACTATACTGGGATCTGTGGAATCCTTTAAGTGTTCTCTAAAATCCTCTACGACTCTAGAGTATATTTTGGAAAGAACTATATCTGAGTATTTAACAGTGAAAGACAACCTTCTCAACCTCCACATGGTAGAGTAAGTTTAAATAGAGCATTAATAGCAAGGGATTCATTTTCCCATTTAAGTAAGCACTGTTTTAAGTCCTAACTTTTTCCGGGGGATCGTCTTTCAGCCTCCACAGTCCTTCCTTAATGTCTAAAAGTACTATTCCAAGTAAGCTTGATACATAATCGCTTAAAGCTATCTCATCTATGTGTGGATTAACTATAATGTTAACTTTTATCCTTATGTTTTCTCTATCGTCAAGAATTAACTCTAATATCCCGCAGTTTTCATAGTACGGGTTTACTACTTCACCTCCACCAGTATCGAGAATAGCTGTGATATTTGTTCGCGGAGGCCACAGATTTAACTGTCTAGCTATATTAGTAGGTATGGCTATATCTGGAGCATCTGCCTCAAAACCACTATTTACTAGAGCTCTGGTTTCAACAACTCTATCTTTAACCCTGACCTTAACCTTTACACGGCAAACCATAGGTATCACTTAATCACTGTAATTTTCTTCATATACCCTAGTTTTCTACGTGGAATCCTTTTAGATACATGCTCTTTAATCACCTTGACATCTTCTTCGGTACCCATGATACTTAGCCTCTTAAGTACATGTCTAAGTGAAACTTGAAAACATAAGTATTTAAGTTTGTAACAACGTTAAATAGGCCTACAGTGTCAGCAGCGCTATACTTCTTATAACATCAGCTACGTCTTCACACTTATCTACGGCGTTTTCGAGAGAATCTATTGTCTCTTTAACGGTCATGCATGAAACTATGTCTACTGTCTGGCACCACTTAAGAGTTTCTTCAAGACCCTTAATCCTAATATCGTCTACTTCTTCCTCTATTTTCTCAATATCATTAGCTATTTCCAAGGCTTTCCTAGGATCCTCATATAGCTCCATTACCGCGTTTTTTATCAGTTCAGCGGCGTCCTTAGCCCTAGCTGCCATAGTCTTCATAACGTTAAATATGTCTTTAGGTATGTTCATAGGCTCTGTTATTAGTAGCCTTCTCCCCGCAGCTTTAATGTATGCTGCAACATCATCTAACGTTAAAGTTAGCCTTATAAGGTCTTCTCTGTCTACGGGGTGAAACATCCCCTTAGATAGTTCGCTAATAATCTTCCTTTTAATTTCATCTGCTTCTCTTTCCCTAATGAAGACAGCCTCATAACTTTTCTGAGCTTCCTTAAACTCTCCTCTATCATAGTGTTCAAGCATTTCTTTAAGTGAGTCTATGGTTTCAATGATCTTATCTATATGCTCCATACACATAGCCATTATCGTTCTTTGCTTTCTCCTACCAATCCAAGCCCACATAGTTGCCATGCAACATACGCCCCATATTTCTTCTACGTTTTCAAGGTATTAAATGTAAAAGCGAAGTATATACAGATAAGCTTATAATCGCAGCAGCAGGAACTGTTAAAATCCATGAAGCTACTATGTATCCTACTATTTTCCAGTCAACGCCTTTAACCCCTCCAGCTTTAGCTATTCCAACACCTATAACCGAGGAAACACTTGCATGAGTCGTTGAAATAGGCATACCATACCCTATAAGAAACTTAGGTATGGTGCTAAAACACCAAACAATGAGAGCATTTGAAAGTATAGCTGCTGCAGCGGAAATGTAATCTAGTCTTGTAATCCTAAAACCAACGGTGTTGATGACACGGTAACCCCATGTTAAAGCTCCAAAAGCTATGCCTATAGAGCCCAAAACAGCTAAAATAAACATCGTTTGCAAATCTGGAATACCGAATATTTTAGAAACAACAGCAATGTAAACACCTGTAGCATTACCTACATCGTTAACGCCAAAAGAGTAAGCCGAAAAAGCAAGGTTAAAAACGAGTAATGCTTTGAAAAACCTATCTACATTTTTCCCCTTATTTAAAAGATAAACAGCTAATTTCCCGAATGTAAAATAGAGAAGTACACTTAAAACTATAGCCAATAAGGGAGACGTAATCCAGCTCAGAATAACTGCGAAAACAATACTCCAATTAATACTTGCTTCACCACCAAGCATCATATGGGCGAAACCTATACCTAGAACAGAACCTATGGTGCTATGGGTTGTTGAAACAGGCATACCTTTCCAAGTACAAAACATAATCCATATTCCAGCAGAAATAGATGCTACAAGAGCACCTAAGGGATCTATGTCTTTAACAACGCCTTTACCAATAGTTTTCATAACCATAAATCCTTGAGTTAAAGCACCAATAGCTGCAAAAAGAGAAAACATTAACAGCGCTTTCTTTAAGCTTATAGCACCACATCCTACAGCAGCGTTGGTAGGGTTAGCAGCGTCATTAGCTCCAAGATTCCATGCAATAAACATAGCAGCAATTATTCCAAGTACCATGTAAACTATTTCATACGACATTACATAGGACCCTAAACAGCTAAAGCTAAACCTATGAGGAGTTATGATACATTAAATATCTTTAAGCCCTTAACTATCTCACAAAAATATTGTATTATAAGTTTTAGTCCATATAAGGTAATTAGATATAATGAGGTATAGGGATATATTTCAAGAAAGCAAGATGCATGATAACTATTCTAATCTCCCATACAGCTTATATTTGTCTTTTTCCTAATATTTCTCAGTGGTCTGAATGAGTCTGATAGTCAGAATTTGTAAGAAGAATGCCATATATTTGCCTAAGAAAATTACGGAAAGACTAAATCTAAGGGAAGGAGACTTACTTCTCGTAGAGATTGAAGAAAACAGCATCGTAATGAAACCTCTCCCAAGACTTCTAAAGAAGAGGAGAATTTGGAGTACAACAACAATCAAGGAATTAGAGGAAGAATCAGAGAAAATGTTCATTTAATTAGCATCTAGCAAGGTGACTACTATTCTAAAGGACATCATTGTAGATACTTCGTACCTACTTCCCCTGTTTGGCATTAGAGTTGAAGGCATAGATGAAAATATACTATTTGAACTCAGTAGTCGAGGTATTAGCTTATTTTATCCTAAATTGTTAATTGTAGAATTAATAGCTAAAATAGGGAGAGAAGCTGCAAAAAGAGGTTTATCAAAACTTCCCGAAGAAACTATAGAAGCCTTTAATGCATTACTGTTAGAAGTCGATGTAAACCTTATCGAACCTAGTATTAAACATTTAGAAACAGCAATAAAACTTAGAATACTAGGGCACAAAGACATGTTTGATAACATACTCTATGCTACAGCATTTCACGAGAAAAAGTATTTACTAATGGAGGATCCTACGTACCTAAAGTTCCTAAGGAAGAACAATTTCCCTGTAAACTTCATAGTAAACCAGCTTACCGTAAAGAAAATTCTCAACTAGAACAAATAAACAGCTCCTTTTAAAACAAGTAAAGACGGTTTCTAATTCCTTTAATCTTATTCCTCATGTTCACCTTGATTACGCCGCTGTTTCTGAGCTCATCTATTTTCTTAGCTAGCTTCTCCTGCTTAAGCCAGTCACCATAAGCTCTACCTTTACCACATATCTTGAAAACGAACTTCTTGATTTTCAAGGGGATTTTACCAAGAGGAGCATTTTCAAAAAGAGAACCAGGTAGTGGTAAGAATGTATGAGTATGTATTCTTCCCCCTAGCTTAACAATTCTCTCCATAACTTTGATTGTTTCGTCAACATCCTCATCGGTCTCCCCAGGTAATCCAAATATGAAATCAACATCAACCATGAAACCATATTTTGTTAATGTTTCTACAGCATTAATAACGTCTTCAACGCTATGTCCTCTGTTCAGAGTTTTAAGAACTCTATTACTGCCAGATTGTGCTCCAATAATTATCCTTTTATTACTAACATATTTTCTAAGAATTTTAGCTGTTTCATCACCTACAAAGTCAGGTCTAACTTCGCTAGGAAACGTACCGTAAAATACCCTACCACCATAATTATTGGCTTTAGTTTTCAGCTTAGAAAGTAGTTCCTCAATAATTTCAGGTGAAGGTTTACTACCATAAGGTGAGCCATAGGCTAAACTATTCGGTGAAATAAATCTTAAATCTCTAAGACCTCTACTCCAAAATATTTCAGCATATTTCAAGACATTATCTATGCTTCTATGTCTCATATATAAACCGTGGAGAAAAGGTACTTGACAGTAAGCACATCGGAAAGGACAGCCCCTACTAATCTCTATAGGGTTAAACATTCTCCTCCAATACGGGAAAGCTGGGTAATCATCTAGATTGATAGGTTCAGGTTTACCTGTAAAAACATAGTCGCCGTTTTCATTCCTGTAAACTACGCCTTCAACATCGCATAAATCTTCTCCATTGCGTAAAGCATTAACAAAGTTAACCAAAGATTCCTCAGCTTCACCAATAAAAACGTAGTCAAAACCTAAATCTAAAGTACCTACAGGGTCTCCTGAAGCATGAGAACCACCAGCAATAAAAACAACATTTTCTCTTCTAAACTTCAAAACATCCCTTAGAAAACTTAGAATGCCAGGGAGCATGGTGGTCATAAAGCTAAAACCAACGATAACCTTCTTATACTTAGTACTAAGCATGTTTAAAGCGTTAAGAAATTCCTTCTCGCCGCTAAGGTAAACATCAACATTCCTAACCTTAGATTCTAAAATAGACACTAAAGAGTAGACACTGTACTTACAGTCTCTACGGTAATATAGCAGGACAGCTATATCCTTAACCATTTTTAAACACTGTAAGGTATTACGCTGGTTATTTCGCCAGTAATATTTTCTTAATTAAAAACTTAAATATGTTCGAAACACCTAGATAATATGAGTAATGGTCATGAACCGGTGAAATAGCTATGAGAAAAGCTGTTTCACCTGTAATAGCAACCCTACTCCTAATACTCATAGCAGTAGCAGCAGCAGTCCTAGTCTACGTTTGGGTAACAGGATACGCATCATCAGTAACATCGTCAGGAACACCAGAACTACAAGAAAGAATAAAAATAGACACCGTAGATGTAGCTCCGGATGGTGGATCCATAACTATATACGTGAGAAATATAGGTTCAACAACAATAGAGGGCGATGACCTTACAGAAATGATGGCCTACATTATCGATGTTACCTCAGGGCAAATTCAAGGAGCTACCTCTACAGGCTGGACCGTGCAAACAGGAAACGAGGATACCGATTTTGAACCTGGCGAAGTATTTAAAATAACAATATGTGATCTTAATCTGCAAGAAGGAAGAACATATATAGCAAAAGTTGTTACCCCTAGTGGTGTTGAAGCAGCCTTAAGTTTCAGTTATGAAGCATGAAGTAGGGTGAAATAATGGTGTGTTTCAAAAAAGCTGTATCTCCGGTTATCGCTACTTTATTGCTCATACTAATAGCTGTTGCTGCTGCGGTACTTGTCTATGTATGGGTAACAGGGTATGCATCGTCTGTGACAACGGCGGGCACACCTGAGCTTCAGGAGAGAATAAAAATAGATGCAGTAGGTGTCGAAAGTGCGACAGAAGTGCATGTTTTCGTTAGGAATATAGGAGATGTTCAAGTAGCTATTACTGATGTGTATATTATTGATGCTGCTTCATCGAATGTTGTAGGACATTTAAGCACAACGACAGGTAATACAATAGGTCCTGGGGAAGTAAAAGAATTTAAAGTAACGGAAATAAATCCGAGCTTAGAAGAAGGAAGAACGTACATTGCTAAAGCTGTAACAGAAAATGGTGTTGAGGCATCTTTAAGTTTCAGTTATAGCGCATAATTAACCATACAAGTTAACTTCATTTTTTCATCAATCTCTTAACCTAAATACTGTTACCTCAGAATTTCTCCATATTTCTTCGAACAGTTTGCAATTTCTATATAAATCCAAGTAGTATGTGGTTTCATTGTGCAATTTATTCCAGACAATGATAACCATATATTTACTATCTGAGGTTTTTATCTTATTCATTACTGTTTTAAATAGCTGTGTTGGTGCTAAGGCGTAGTCTCCTATATAT
>Ga0190314_1000048_pt1 | contig 51179 bp, 47 predicted proteins | sample 4870071112_MG_FD_165055 | JGI IMG/M metagenome (GOLD analysis project Ga0190314, IMG submission 165055) | Hydrothermal vent sediment bacterial communities from Southern Trench, Guaymas Basin, Mexico - 4870-07-11-12_MG | ecosystem: Environmental > Aquatic > Marine > Hydrothermal vents > Sediment ...
CTCTAGGAGAGGGTATTATAATAAAAATTAAATTAAGTAAAAGACTCAGTAACGTAGACATTTCAGTACTGAGGAAAATTTTTGAACTTAAAGGAATACCGGTCAAGGTTAACCTTGCTTAAGCTCTAATGGTGTTCTAAACCATACAACTATTTGCGGAAATGGTATTTCTATACCCTCTCTCTCAAGTTTGCTTTTAATTATAGAGGCTATCTCTTTTTTAACCTTAAACCATATAGGCGATGGAACCCACACCCTAATAGCGATGTTAACGCTACTTTCTCCTAAGCTTTCTACGAAGATTTCCGGTTCTGGTTCAGCAAGCACATAAGGATGTTCTTCTACGGCTTTTTTTACTGTTTCAACAACCTTGTAAGGATCCTCCTTGTACGCTACTCCTACGGTCATATCTAATCTACGAGCAACATACTTACCATAATTCGTTATTGTTGCATTAAAAACTTCAGAGTTCGGAAATCTAACGTATCTTCCATCCCACGTCTTTATCTTCGTAGATAGAAAACTAATGTCAGTTACTATTCCAGCTTCATTCTTTATCTTAACAGGTTCTCCAATGTTCAACGGTCTATCTACTAGTAAGAATATTCCGGAAATAAAATTAGAAACAGCTTTCTCACTAGCAAAACCTAAAATAACACCTACTACTCCACCTGCGACGAGTATTCCAGCAATATATTTTTCTGCTCCTAACACTATTAGGGCTAAAATTACTGATATTAAGAATATTATATAGAAGACTACCTTGCTGGTAAATGCTAAGAGGTGCTGGGGAATTTTGCCTTTAAGTATACGGGAAGTATATCCCGCAGTTAGTTTAGCTATCACAAAACCTAGCACAACATAAAGAAAAGCAGCAATAAAGTCTATTATCGTTGAAAACTCAAAATATCCTTGCAATTGAAACACTAACTTACACCCCATTCCATTTTCAAATGTTCTTTAAACTGACCTATTGTTATAGGTGTTCGATAGAAACCTGGTATTTCAACCTCCTTTACATATCTAATAGAGATACTATCCGGAGATTCTATATTTACCCTAAATAAACCATAATGTGCTCTTTCGCCCTTATAGAATATGTTGATACCCGCTACCGGTATGACTATTTTCGATAATTCAATAAAATAGTTGCTTACATTGTCTATTTCTACTTTAACTACAGCCTCACCCATTGTTATTTCAGGTTCTTCATGATATACGTCTGTAATGTAAAACCTACATATCAACCCATTCTCTATAGACCCGTATATTGCATATTTTTCCCTAGTAAGAGTTACCCTGTCTATAATGGTGTTCACGTTATCTTTGTAGAGAACTACACCTATATCTATAGGTGCTTTAAAGTACACTGTTGCTTTCTCTTTAGGCGATAATGTTACTGTTGATTTAAGCCTTAAGTATATAGTGTTTGAGATGAAGTATTTTTGGTTAAGAGGAGGTAAGGGGTATATACCTAAATTTACCTCCTTAACAACTATTTTCTTGGACAACCTATTGTCTCCATACTTTCTATAATACTTGAAAACGTTCTCAGCAATTCTCGATATGTTGATTTCCAACATGTCTTTCTTAATAAGTAGTTTGTTTCTTACTTCATATTTTCCGAACATTTTCTTACCCTACTACTACGGATCTCATTTTTATTGGAGGAGCGAATTCAGAAACTTTGTGGCCTTTCTCTACAGATGGTCTTTGTTTTAATTCTTTTCCTAGTCCTTCGATGAAGTTTAAGTGTTTAGGTACTTGCAGTTTAATGTAGTTTACAACCACAGGTTCCCTAAGCTCACCCTTCTCAATGATCCACCCAGCTTCAGGAACAAGTGTTAATACTCCTTCGCTTGATATATCAGCTTTTACAAGACCTTCAATATATATTCCTTCTCTTGTTTCCTCAATTAGCTCTTGTAAGCTCCAATCTGACGGTTTCACAACTATGTTGCTCATAAGAGCCTTTGGTTTATGAAATATTCCCCTAGCATTGCCTGTGGGTTCCACGTTCCACATTTTAGATGTTAGCCTTGTATGTATTAGTGACACTAATTCTCCATTTTCAATTAGAGTTTTTCTTTTACCATATACTCCTTCATCATCGAATGCGTATGAACCGTAGCCCCATGGTATTGTAGGATCATCTATAATAGTCAAGTCCGTCGTTGTAATTCTCAAAGGTATTTTAGGTTTCACCTGTATAGTATCAGCTTCCAGTAAATGGGTTAGCTCATGGAATATAGCTCCTGAAGTTGTGTGATCAAAAACTACGTCCCACTTTAGACCTCTTCTTAAGGGGTGCATGTGTTTAGCATAAGCTATGCTCTTAGCTCTTTCAGAAACTCTATCTGCAATGCTTAGCAATACTTTCTCGGAAATATCATCTAAGAAGCCAGAAAACCCTACTACTTCTCCTGCAATACCTCTCCTATATCCTTGAACAGTTCCAAACATCGCTATTTCAACAGTGCTTTTATCTTCGATCGCGTTAGCTCCTTCGCTGGAAAGATATTCTTTTAAAACACGTGAACACGTTATGATAATTTCGCTTTCAGAACAACCCCTGTCCTTAAGCCTATCACCTAGCATTTCCGCAATTTCTTTAATTCTGCTTGTCGAACATACTTTACCTTTTCCTATTTGAAAGCTTCCTGTAACGGGTTTCTCCAGCTCACACCATTTCATAGGTTTTATCTTTGCACTTAACCTTTTAGCTTCTGAAACCGTTAGTTCGATGTATTTGTCTATTATCCTAGGGTCATACGTAGATCTAATGGACCATACTCCTTTGTCGAATACTCGCACAACATAAACAACGTTTTTGATAGAGTTTTCTTCAAAACTATTACCCCTATACGCTACTTCTACTTCATTTATACTATAAACTATGAAGTCTAAGTAATCAACTTCCCTAGCTTTTAACAGGAATTTTTCCTTGAACCAGGTGCTCATACTTTCTAGCTTAGAGGTACTGAGTGGTAGTAATTAAGTTTAAACAAATACTGTCCTATCACCATAGATTTTGGTGAGAATTTCTGGTTCTATAAATAAACCGGCCTTATCTTCTACTTCTAAAATATCTTCGACAGTATGGCCTTTTCTCTTAGCATACTGTACAAACATTTCAATAAGCTCATTTCTTATCCTTCTATCTTTAAACGGCTCTAGCTCAAATAGCAACTTTATTGAAAAAGCAAAATCCTCTAAATTTTCCGAGAAAATCGCCTTTAACATATGATAAAGCGAGATCTCAAGAATAGTTATTTCCCTTTCGAGAGCATTCATAGACATTTCCATCCTCAAAATATTAATTACCTTACCTTAACATTTCTATCTCGGAGGCTTAAGTATTATGGTGGAACTCGATGATCTTGACAGGAAAATAATAGTTGCTCTTCAAGCTGATGGTAGAATACCTTTTTCTAGACTAGCGCAAACTCTCCATGTAAGTGAAAGCACGATATATCTTAGAATAAAGAAGCTTAGAGAAGCAGGTATTCTTAAGGGTTTTTCGGCTAACATAGATTATAGAGCTTTGGGTAAAAACAGTTTAGCATACGTCTTAGTAAAGACTAGCCCAAGACAGCATCAAAGAGTCCTTAAAGTTATATCTAATATTGATGAAATATACGAAATATACGATGTAACTGGAGAATACCAGATACTTCTAAGAATTCTAGTTGAAAACAGGATGAAGCTAAGTGAAATAGTGAATAGGATAAGGAAAGTGAATGGTGTAAGAGAAGTTTATGTGTTGTACGTGCTGAGTGTTATTAAAGAAGAGAAAACCGTGAAAGTTTGAAGCATATCAGTTTGAGAGCTCTTCATCACGTTTTCAGATGGTTTGCTACTCTTCATCTATGATAATGTTAGTCAAATAGTAAATATTAAGCCTTACTTCTTAATGTGATCAATTACAAACTTAGCTATTTCATCTGCAGGATTTATTCCAGTAGCTTTTTGAAATCCTCGCCAGAGAGGAGCAGCGTTTACTTCGAAAACCACATAGCCGTTTTCGGGGGTTTCAGCTATATCTACACCAGCGTAGTACAGGTTTAAGGCCTTAGTGGCTTTTAAAGCGAGTTCTTCAACCTCAGGTATTTTAGGTGCTTTAAGAACTTTTGCTCCTTGAGCAACATTGGTTTTCCACGAAGTATACGATATTCTATAAATAGATCCTAAAACTTTATCCCCTACAACGAAAACACGTATGTCGCGTTGAGGTTTTCTAATGTATTCTTGAACATATAATGGCTGATTTATTGAGAGAAGAACTCTACCTATATTGTATGCTACATCTGCCTCACTGGTTTTTATGGAACCGTAACCTAAAGAACCCATTAGGGGTTTTAAAACTACTTCTTTCCATTCTTTAACCTTCTCCATAGCTAAAAGAACATCCTCGGTAACTGTAGTTGAAGGTACAGGGATGCCGTTTTCCTTTAGTTTAAATAAACTATAGAACTTATCCCTAGCAATAATCATAGACTCTATAGGGTTAATTGTGAAAACATCTAGGTTAGATAACACTTTTAGAGCTTGAATTCTTCTGAAAAACTGCTCTATGCTTAGAGCAAAACCTAAAGACCTTATCACTTGAGCGTCGGGAATATCAATACTCCTTAACCCGTAATATACTTTAACATTGCCCTTACGTAATATTTCAACAGATATCTTCTGCACTCTTAAATAAGAAACCTTAGCACCCAGATTTTTCAGTGAAATTATGAGTTGTCTACAAGACCATGTAGGTATGGGTGCTTCGTGAATTAAAGCTACGTTTATCATTTCTCGATTACCGTGAATTCTTCTAGTTTAAAATATTTCCCTATGAGTCTCTTTTATTTTTCTTAACATGGAAGTACTTCAGTTGATAAGTTTATAAGTTTAAGGGGAATATCTTAAACTATAGTCAAAATGTTTTCGCTATGTTTTCTAACCTTACGGGTTAGATTTAATTAGTTTTATGGCTAAAATTATTCTCCGCAAGTGATGCACGGAGATGTAAAATGGATATTTTCCAGATAATACCACTGCTAATAATAATACCTATGCTTGCCTTTATACTGAGCAATATTAGCACATCATATATAGCTAGGTTAATGAAGAAAAAGGGTATTATAGGTGTAGATGTTCATAAGCCCCATAAACCTAAAATACCGGAAGCATGTGGGTTAGCAATAATGTTGACAGTTATACCTTGTTTGTTTTTAGCATTATTCTTTGATAGCAGTTTATGGCTCAAAGTACTAGCGTTGACACTTACTTCCTCATTTGTAGGGATTACAGGTTTACTTGATGACCTAAGAAAATTAGATGCAGTTACTAAAACTTTACTAACGTTTTTAGCAATAGTTCCCATAATTTTTCTTAAGGTATATGTACCTAAACCCATGTTACCATTCATAGGTACTACAAGGTTAACATTAGTTTACTTAGCAATAATGCCATTTGCTATAGCTGTAACTTCGAATGCTGTAAACATGATAGATGTTTTTAACGGGGTTATGCCGCTCTCTATGATCTTCAGCTTCACTGCATTACTTGTATCCTCAATAATTAAATCAATTAACAAAGGTTTCGACTTATTTGCGATATACGCTTCGGCGGTAATGTTAGCTACACTATTAGGGTATTTTCGATATAACAAATATCCTGCGAAAGTCTTTAACGGAGATGTAGGTAGTCTGTTTGTGGGAGCATATTTTGGGGCTTTAGCTATAATAGGTAGACTTGAAATAGTAGCTATGACTGCCATGATGCCGATGATTATGAACGGGTTTAACATAATAACTTCAATTAAAGGTTTAAAGGAAAGACATGAAATAATTAGACCGACCATAGTCAAGAGTAACGGTTTAATTTACGCAAACAGGGCTAAAGAAGCTCCTATGACTTTGGCTCATTTATTCACTCTTAAATCTCCTTTAACAGAGAAAGAACTTGTAGAATCCTACATGGTATTGTCCCTATTCTCATGCATCTTGGCTATAATTATGGCTATCTTGACTTACTGTATTTAAACACCTAAGAACATATTCCATAAGTAATAGTAAGTATATTGGGGCAGAAATAGGATCTACGTTAATGTTTAAGTCTAATACGTTCTCAATATTACACGTAAATTTAAGATATCTATAGGAGAGTTCTTCAACACCTGTCCTGCAAACAACATAAGTTAACTTAGTACGTGGCTGCGGACATTCTTCAAATATTACGCTTAAACCGTAACTATGAAGCTTATCCCTTAAATCATAGGGTATTAGGTAAAGGTAAGTATCAATTATGTCCTTAAGATAGCCGGGTGCGATGAATGCTACATGCTCTCCCTTAACAACCTTGGCGATAATGTTGTCGATGATATTTCTATACTTGTCAAATAAGCTATAGACAATACTGGCCATATCCTTTACTTCACCATATAATCTAGAAGATCTTCTAGTTACTACATTTTCCGGTAACGTTTCTATGGCCAGAGATGAAAGATACATTGCATATCCTAGATTGTTTTCGAATAATGAGCTACCGAAATTTAATTTAACAACGTTAGGGTACTTTACCCCCTTAGGGATGTTTTCTGATAAGACTAGCATGTTGATATTCAGAAGCTTGTAGATGTCATATAGTCTTTTTAGGCTATTGGGATTGCTTGTTATCGCTAATAAGTTATAATTTCTTCTATAGGGTGCAACATGTGTTAGAAAAGAGGTTAGATCTAAAAGTGTGGGATGATGTTTTTCTATGTTTAGCGTAGTTAAAGTCCAGTAAAGTATTGATGACGGTATTTTCCTTAAGTATGAATAGGTAATTATGAGGTTGTTTTTAGATATAATGTCTTTTACTTTACCTGTTTCTTCAACGGTTACTACTTCCTTTAATTTTCTTTCTACTTCAATTACTTCCCTTTTTATTTCTTCAATGATGTCATATTTCATGGTCTATAAGAGTGCCTCCCTAAGTATTTCATCGTATTTCACTAGCGGCTCTTTAGGTATCCTAGGTATCAGCGTGAGTATTAGTTTCTTTGCTTTCTCAACGTTTTCAGCCATAACCTTAGCTACCTCGGAAGCTGTTACAGGTTTTTCAGCCCAAACATCGTAATCTGTAACCATGGCTATTGTAGCATAACATATTCCTGCTTCTCTTGCTAAAATAACTTCTGGGACAAGAGTCATGCCTATAATGTCTGCTTTAAATACTTCCTTAAATAGTCTTGATTCTGCTCTTGTTGAGAATCTTGGACCTTCAATGCACACGTATGTTCCTCTATCATGAGTTCTTATATTAAGTTCTTTAGCAGTCTCTATTATGATTTCTCTAAGTGGTTCACAGAATGGATCCGCCATTGAGAAATGCCCTACAACACTGCCTTCGAAGAATGTGTATTCTCTTCTCTTAGTAAAATCTATGAACTGGTCAGGTATGACAAAGTCCCCTGGCTTGTAATCCTCTCTTAAACTTCCTACTGCTGAAACAGCTATGATTTTATCTACACCGAGCGATTTTAGAGCCCATATGTTTGCTCTATAATTTATCCTATGAGGAGGTATTTTATGCCCTCTACCGTGTCTTGGTAGAAAAGCTATTCTTCTACCGGAATACTCTCCAATAACAATGTTGTCGGATGGAGGCCCATAAGGGGTGTATATTTTCACCTCTTCAATTTTCTTAAAGGCCTCTACATCATATAGCCCGGAACCGCCGATAATACCTATTTCTGCTTTCTCCTTAACCGGAACTAGCATAAAGATTCACCTCTAAACCTCAAAGCTAAGATAGTGTTTAAGAATATAAAAAGTGTAGCTAGCAATTCTTAAGGTAAAACAAATTTATCATTTACTTTCTTAAGAAACCCTTCTTCAATAAGGCATTCAATGGCGTCTCTGTAGTATGCCTCTCCAACATCAATACCATACCATTCTTTGAACTTCTCAACTATTTCATCGTATGTCCATTCCTTCTTAGTTTTCCCTTCTTCACCTAGCATTCTACGTAAAAATTGAGTAACATCTTCAAGTCTAGTCCACGGATATTGGAACCATGTCCATTCTTTCACCTCAACAACATAATAGTCTGGTTTAAATTTCGCTACAGGAGATATCCATTGGAGAGCCGCTATCTTCAGTTCATCAGGTTTCCATTCTTTCTCTATAAACTTCTTAGCTAGAAGTAGGGACTCTCCTGTATCGACAATATCGTCCACAAGCAATGCTTTCATACCTTTAAGGTCTAGCTTGTACTCAAACTTTATTATTGCTTTTTCAGCCATTTTAGCTGCTTCTGTCCAGTGTTGGCTTTGTATTGAGACAAGGTTTTCTATCCCTAAGAAGTCGCAAAGAAGTCTTGCTGGAACATAGCCACCACGGGCAACAGCAATCACTATGTCTGGCTTGTATCCTGATTCCTTGATTTTCCTAGCAAGCTCCCTTGACCAAGAAACTATTTCATCCCATGATACTAATTTAGTTCTCACTTTAACCAAAATATCTCCCTAAATCACATTATTTAACCGAATATATAAATCTAATCTTGGAACTTACTCTTACATATATGTAAGTATTTCAATATCTATTTAATGTCAATATATTTGACTAGAACATATTTTACAAAACCATTATTACCTATGACAATGTTAGAGGAACAAGGAGAACAAGTATGACACATATAAGTAGGGTTCTTGTAGGAATAGATGGCTCGGAGGTTTCTGAAAGAGCACTCGAAGTAGCAATAGAGATATGTAAGAAAACAGGAGCAGAACTGTTAGTAGCACATGTTATTGAAAAACCTCCAGTGTTAACTATTGTTAGAACACAGGAGGAACTTATTGAAAGAGCTCTTAAGGAGTATGCTGATAGGTTACTAGCAAGAGCGCTGTTTAAAGCTGAAAGAGAGGGTGTTAAGGCAAAACCTCTTCTATTAAAGGGGAAACCAGGACCACAACTATGCGAGGCAGCTAATAAGTATGGGGTAGACCTAATAGTTGTCGGTTCGAGAGGTTTGGGTACTATTAGTAAATTTATAGTCGGTAGCGTATCTGATTTCATTGTAAGACACTGTACGAATAGGTCTATACTTATAGTCAGGTGATTTACTTAATTGGGAAAAGGAATCACGTTGAATTAACAAACTGGCGAAGATAAAAGCACCTTAAAATGGAGAAAAACTTCTAAGCATGTAAAAAGAAAAACGCTAATGTTAGTTTATGCTTGCTTTCTTCGTATTTTATAAAGGCTAGCTAAATTAAGCTTTATAGAGAATGTAAAAAATATTAAGAGTTTTATAAGGTATTAAATCAGCGGTGAAGAAAATGAACGTTCCATTGCTCATAGAACTATTTGTTAGATTCCTTAAGGTTGGTATTGTCGGGTTTGGCGGCGGCTGGGCTATACTGCCCATAATCGAGAGAGAAGTTGTTGAAGAAGCTAAATGGCTTTCTAAGTCAGAGTATTTAAACTTAGTTGCTATAGCTGGCTCCACTCCGGGTCCTGTCGCTGTTAACGCTGCTACATATGTCGGCTTCAAACTTGCAGGGCCTCTAGGGGCATTTGTAGCTACTTCAGCGGTTATTTTGCCGCCTTTCACTATAGTTTCCCTAATTGCTTATGCTCTTGCTACATACATTACCAATAGGTTTGTTCAAGCATTACTAAATGGTTTAAAAGCTGCTGTTATAGGATTGATTATTTTAGCATTGTTTTCAACAGTAAAAGGAACGTATGTGGCGCTACCTAAAATACCTCAAATATTATCGATCATAGTAATAGCAGTGTTTGTTATAGTTTCAGTATCAGTGTTTAAAATACATCCACTATTCTCATTGCTAGCATCGGCATTGCTGGGCCTTATCTTAGGCTTTCTTAAAGTATGGTAAGCGCTGAATTACCTTTATGTCATAAAACACATAGTACATCATTTAATTAAGATTTAATTAAAGACAATGATGTAGCTCTAAAAAGCATGAAAATGAGCTCTGATCCTAAGTATTTAGAGGGGCACGATAGAAGTAAAGAAGGTCATTATTTTGGTGCGGGGGGTGGGATTTGAACCCACGCAGGCCTACGCCATCGGGGCCTCAGCCCGACCCCTTTGTCCTAGCTCGGGCACCCCCGCGCTTCAGTAATGCTTTATTTCCCTTATTCATTTATAAAGTTAATTAATGAGGCAGGGGTTTTGTATCCAAGCGCATATTTTGCTTCTTCATATAATAACGGCTTTAGTACTAAAATCTAAGCTTCTCAGAAAATCTTAACTTTTTCCGTAGGGAGGAAGAGTTGGAGCCGCCGGCGGGATTTGAACCCGCGACCACCAGCTTACGAGGCTGGCGCTCTACCTGCTGAGCTACGGCGGCTCCCTAGATTGTTTCCTACATGTTTTGGGGTTTAAAGGTTATGGTTATGCTTAAAGACTTAGGTGAAAGGGAGGTTCTCAATAGGATAAGGGATTTGATTGTAAGTTCACGGTACTTGCCATTTCCAGATGATGCCATTACCATGCGTGTTGATGAGAGGTTCTTTATAGTAAATATTGACGGTTTCAGCTTTAAAAGTGCAAGATACTACTGGATGGACTACTATGATGTTGGATGGAAAGCAGCATCAGCATCCATAAGTGATGTTGTTGCTAAAGGAGGTAAGCCTGCAATTATTTTGTCCTCTCTAGGAGTTCGTAGAAACATGAACATAAGGGGGCTAAGGAAAATTATCCGCGGTTTAAGAGATTCTTCAAAGTACCATTCAGCATTATATCTTGGCGGCGACTTAAACGAAACACCTAGAGATGAATGGATAGACGTAGTTACGATAGGTATTTCGGAAACTCCTCCAATACCTAGGAAGAGTAAGAGGCCATTAAAGGAGGGAGACCTTGTCCTAACATGGGGCTACTATGGCTTAACAGGTGTAGCTCTTCACGCACACTACAATAGAGTAGATATAACACCGTGGAGAAAGGTCCTAGATAAGACGAAAAGACCCAAGATAAACCTTGAAGTTCTGGAAATATTTGAAAACTTAAATGAGTACATACGTTCATCAGAAGACGTAAGCGATGGGCTTGCTGAAACACTTTGGGATTTAAGCAAAGCAAATAATGTAGGTTTTAAGATATCAAATATCCCTATAGAGGAAGAGGTGCTTGAGTACTCAAAAACGTATAATCTAGATCCACTAAACCTAGCTTTATATGGAGGTGAGGATTACAGCATAGTTTTTATCGTCGACAGAAGTATAGCAAATAAACTAAGAGACTTAAAGATGGAATACGATAGCTTAGAAGTACTTGGCGAAGTAATATATGCTAAGGAAATATACGTTACAACGGAGAAAGAAAAAAGAACTATAAACAGAGGCTGGGAATATTTCAAGAATAAGCAAAGTACTAATACTTGACGGATATACGGATGAGCCTGCAGGCTTAGGCGTACCACCCTACATGGATGTTTATCCTAGATACATTGCTGGTGCTATATGGTCTGCGAGAAAAGATGTTCAGGTAAAATATCTTACAGTAGATCAGGCTAGAACATTAGATTACATGTTCTTTCAGGAGGCGAACAGTTACGACCTTGTAATCGTTATTGCTGGAGTTACTGTACCAGGCAAGTATCTTGGAGGAAAACCTATAAGCATAAAAGAACTTGAAGAGTGGTTTAAAATAATCGACAAACCATCAAAAATACTTGTAGGGCCAGCTGCAAAATTTGGCATAGGAACTGTAGGTGGTAAAGTAGCTGAACTTCCTACAAAAATTAAAGAGAATTTCGACGTTATCGTGAAGGGAGATCCCGAAGTTTTCGTCTACGAAGTAATACGTGAAGACAGCTTGGAAAAAGCAGATCCATACACTATGCGTGCATCCTACAATGAAATAGAGGAATTCATCGCTAAAGGAACTAGAATAGTTACTCAACATCCTAACTACGGTTTAAACCTAATTATTGAACTGGAGACGTACAGAGGTTGTCCTAGGGTAATTACTGGAGGTTGTTCCTTCTGCATAGAGCCGCTTTACGGTTTACCAAAGTTCAGAGAGCAAAAATGCATTGTTAAAGAGGTAGAGGAGCTTTATAAATTGGGGGTAAAGTTCTTTAGGCTTGGTAGGCAACCCGATATTTTCGTCTATAAGGCAAGAAAAGTAGGTTTAGAGGAGTTTCCAAAACCTGAACCTTCTGAAATAGAGAAATTATTTCGGGGAATACGTAACGTTGCACCGCACTTAAAAACATTACACATAGACAACGTTAACCCAGGAACCGTAGCTCATCATCCGAAAGAATCTAGGGAAGTAGCTAAAATAATTATTAAATACCATACGCCTGGGGATGTAGCTGCTTTTGGTGTAGAATCTGTAGACCCCATGGTGGTTAAACAAAACAATTTAAAAGTAACTATGGAGGAAGCATTAAAGGCTGTTAAGGTAATAAACGAAGTAGGTGCTAGAAGAGGATACAACGGGTTACCAGAGCTCTTACCTGGAATAAACCTGCTTTTTGGATTAAAAGGCGAAACCAAGAAAACTTATGAACTAAATTACGAGTTTCTAAAAAAGATTGTAGAACAAGGATTACTGATTAGACGTATAAACATAAGACAAGTTATGGTGTTTCCTAGAACCAGAATGTGGACCATAGGCGATAAAGTAATTAGAAAACATAAGCCATATTTTAAGTCATTTAAGTTAAAAGTTAAGAAAAATATAGAACCAGTGCTTCTAAGAAGATTGGTTCCTAGAGGTACAGTGCTAAGGGAAGTTTTCACTGAGAAACACATTAACGAATATACCTATGCTAGACAGGTAGGTAGTTATCCTTTAATGCTAAAAATTCCTGAAAAACTACCATTAAGAAAATTTATGGACTTTACCATAGTGGACCATGAACATAGATCAGCTATTGCCATACCTTACCCTTTAAATGTAAACAAAGCAAAACCAAAGCTGCTAAGATTAATTCCCTATATGTCTCGTGATGAAGTCTTAGCTATTTTGAAGAACAGACCTTTTAAAAACCTAGAAGAAATTAGTCTTGTGCTTAAAAATAGGGAATGTTTAAAGTATCTAACTGTATGTTAGAAGAATGCCTCGAGCTTTGATATACCCATTATTTCTTTGAACTCTATGTTCAATGCATCCAATAACTGTTCGAACGTGCTTTCAATGCTTTCAACATACTTATTTACGTCTATTTCGCTTATCTTAGCTAATTGTACTGGTTTCACACCATACTTAGATCTCACCTTTACAAACATTACTATGTCTCCTTTTCTAACATCTAAGCCAACCTCCTTAAGCATTTTAGCAGCTCTAACGTGCTGAGGAACTGTTTTTACGTACTCTTCAATGTTCTTAGATAGGAAAACTTTGAAAGCTAGTTCATCTAATGTGAGTTCCCTATTTCTTAGCCTATTATAGCTTTCTCTAACTATTTCTCTAATCAAAGCCTTTACTTTTTCGAACTCTTCCGGGTTCTTTACTTTACCTAAAGCTTCTAACACACTATAGAAAGCTTTTTTCACAAACTCGGGAGTATTTCTCTTCTTACCTACAAGACCTTTAACATCAACAGAACCATCAGGATATATGCCTATGTAGTTCTTCTTTCTCCCAGAAAATGCTACGTACCTATAGATCTTATCTACCTCTATTTCGAGTCCTAATTCCTCTTCAACCCACTTTTCTAGCTCTTCTATTTTCTCCTCTGGCGGGTTGTGCAGAAATAGGGAGTCTGTGTCTCCATAAAGTACCTTTAATCCTAACTCGCGGGCTTTGGCAATCGTGCTTTTAATAGCATACCTCCCTATGGCTGTTACGCTTTCTGCAGCAGGAGGACAGTATAGGGGGAAAGTTGATGCTCCGAAAACACCGTATGATGCGTTAATGAAAACTTTCATAGCTTGCTGTACGATGTCATACCATGCTCTTTCAGTTTTACTTAGAGCTTTATTTTTAGCAGCTTTCTTATATATTTTGACTCTGAAGTCTCTTAGTAAACCTGTAATTAACGCTGTTATGCCCTTTCTCTTCTTGCAGACCCAGTGTTTTGTTTCAGGTATTACGTTGGATTGACATTCTGGGTGAGGACATCTAACCGTTTCGTAACTTAAATTCCACTTTTTAATTATGCTTGGGTATAGTGAGGCAAAGTCCATTACGGTTACATTGAAATATACTCCTGCAGGTGGTTTAACAACTATAGCACCAGCATACTTTTTGCCTTTAATTATTGCTTCTGTTACCGCTTCACCTTTTTCAGCTATAATATCCTCAGCTAACGGTATTAGGTAGTTATTTCTTCTATGAACCCAGTATAGGAGATTCTTTATCCAGTGGGACACTGCATGTCTTGTAAGCTCATCCATTGAGAGACGAGATATTCGCATTAACAGTATAATTAGCTTCATTACTAAGTCGTCGTTGAACGTTGTTAAATTAAGTGTTAGTTGCGCGTCTCTAAAGTTATATGAGGCTAATTCGCTTAGTGTTAAATCGCTTGCAACAGCTTCTATGACAACTTTAGAATAGCCTAGAAGAGCCGACGCTATAGCATTTAAGGTGAATTCTTTATATTTTCCTCCAAAAGCATATACTTGAATTGCTTTATTGTTGAAGAACCTGTAGAGGTCTATATGTATTCCCTTCTTTAACCTTGCTTCATCCTCAACTATGATTATGGGTATGTATTTTTCACTTATACCTAGCCTTTTTGCTCTATTATGTAAATATGGTAGGTCAAAGTTGTCCCCATTAAATGTTAAGAGTATAGGGTATGAGTTTATTGTCCTAAACACTTCAGCTATTAACTGTCTTTCGCTATCAAAGATTTCTATTTCAGCATCTTCTGGGTATTCTGAGGGTTTATGTCCAAACTCAGTATCTTTTCTATGTAGCAAAAGTATCTTCTTTAAACCATCAGAGCCTACAAGAGAAACACTTATTATTCTCTCTGTAGCTTCCTTGGGATCTGGTATCCTATTCTTAGTAGCCGTGTAAACTTCAATATCTAGTGCAAGTCTTTTCAGTTTAGGTGGAGGTAGCTGGAATAGCGGTAGCCATTCTCTAACAAGTTTTTTAAATTCTTCATCTTCCCCTTTAAACAACTCTTCCACTTTTCTCACAATGTCCTCAGGTATTTTAATATCTACTTTCTTTAGGGAACCATTTTCTACTTTGTAAAGCATACCTGGTATTAGGCCTGTATCGTAAATGTAATTGTTATGGTATTTTATATGAGCTTCCCACGCTTTAGGTACGTATTCACGTACTATCCCCACGGACCTAGGCTCTTTCATAACTATTTTTGTCATACGTACCTTAGAGTCCTTAAGTAAATCATATTTTTCCACAACTTCAACATGGTCAAATGATGGATGGTTTACTATCTTATCTATTTCATGAACTTTATCCGGTGGAAGATCTGTTAAAAAGTAGGGTAAGTGCCCTGTATTATCATACCAAAAAACAATATCCTCTGTTTGAGGATCGTAGAGCTTAACCAGGGCCTTTTGCTTTTTACCATCATAAACCACTGATAATAAGTAGCAAGGGCCTGTGTTCTTGCTTTCAGTGACCTTAATTTCTAAAGCTTTGGTATGCCTTTCTACTTTCCTCCTAATAACATGAACCTTTTTCCTCTTTTTGGGCTTAGACCTAGTAATGAAACTGTCTAGCGTCAGTTGCTGACCCATTGTCTGTCACTTACTCTCTAAACCCTACATAAGTAGATAACTGTTTAAAAGAAAATCCCCCTTTAAGCTGAGACCCAGACTTTTATATTCCCAGAATCTGGTTAAATATTAACAAGGAGGGCCCGTGGCCTAGCCTGGATAGGGCGCCAGCCTGCGGAGCTGGTAGTCCGGGGTTCAAATCCCCGCGGGCCCGCCAGTTTCTAAGTTTATAAACTTAAATAGAGGCTAGTGGCTTTTTCAAAATGAAACGACATGTTAAAAAACATAGCTAGTGCCTATAAGAAAATCTTAGGTAGAACAGTAAACTTCACAAGAAAAGCAGTAAAGCTTCCTGTTAAGCTGAGATATAAGCTTAGGTATGTTAAAATATATGCAAAAGCAGGTATGTTCGATGGCCTTTACACTATTCCTCTTAAAGGTACATGTTATCAAACACTGTTTATTAACTCTAGATCATGGGATTACCTGATAATTCTTGACGCTTGCAGATATGACTTCTTTGAAAAATATGTATGGGGGTTCATGGATGGTAAGCTGTATCGTGTTTTAAGTCCAGGCGGTTACACTATCAAGTGGTTTAAGAGGACATGGTACGGTAGCTACAAAGATGTAATATACATATCTTCGACCCCATTTATTAGGAAGAGTAAGGAGTCTTATTTAAAATTCCTTAAGATAGTCAACGCCTGGGATAAGGGGTGGGATGAAAGACTACATACTGTGCCACCATGGAGAATGAATGACTTAGTTCTTCGATACCTAAAGATATCAAATACAAAGTATAAATTAGGTTTATATTCTAAGAAACCTCGAATAGTTGCACATTATATTCAACCACATATACCTTATATAGCAGGTCCTATAGACTTTAGCAAAATATATGATTTCTATGCAAGGAATCTAAGAAAAGTTGTAGTTCTTGGCCATGCCATTTTAGTTCATTTAATGGAGGTGTTAAATGATATGGAGAAGGTGAACTACGTGTTGCGTAGAGCATATGAAGAAAATTTAAAACTTGTTCTCTCATATGTTAGTGATTTAATACCCTACTTGCCAGGTAAAATAGCAATAACCTCAGACCATGGTGAACTACTTGGTGAGTATGGTTTATATTTTCACCCAATAGATGCTATGATACCTGAGTTGAGATCCGTTCCTTTATTCATAGTAAAGTAGTAACGTAGTAACTATGTTGCACCATGAATTACGGTGAAATAAAACTTAATAACTCAGAAAAGTAAAGTTACTTAGTGACCATTACCGCCCCGCGGTAGCTCAGCGGCAGAGCGCCCGGCTGTAGGTGGGTGCGCAACCCCCGCGTATGCGACGATGCGGGCATAATCCGCTTATGAGGATGAGCATACGTCGGCAATAAAGCACCCAAGTAGAAACCGGGTGGTCGGGGGTTCGAATCCCCCCCGCGGGACCATTTAAAATTAAATAACACAATAACCTTATTCTACAAAGTGGCAAATTAGCTTAGAACACAATATCTAGTGGTTTGCTTGGACATGAATAAACTTGACATAGCGAGAATAGAAGACTTTGATTTATGGTACAACTTAGTGACAGAAACATCTTATGCAACATACCCAGCACTTAGATCACCTCATAAATTACTTATAAAATATGGTAGTGAGCATTACCTCTTACCGTTAAAAATAATGAAAATAGGTAAATTAGCAATCTGCGAATCTTTTGGAAAGAATGTTGATGGAGGCCCTATACCCCTAGAAACCACATGTCAAAAGAACATTAAGAATTTCTGGAGAGGTTTTCTAAACAAAATTAAACATACATGCCATATAGTATCCTTAACGCTAAGACCATGGATAAAACACCACGCGCATATAATAGAATTTGCTAAGGGAAAATACCCTTTCACATATTTGTTTCCGCGAATACTCAAACTACAAGACTTTAACACTATATGGAAGAGTATGAGTAAAAAAGCTAGGAACCGATATAGGTATTTTGTTAAAAATGGAGGCATTGTATTTAAAGATGAACCTGAAAAATACGTTCGCGAAATATTAGAGATCAATATTTCAAGCCCTATAAGGCAGGGAAGGCCTCTGCCTAAAAGCTACATAGACCCACGAAAAGTAATCATGAACGCGAAAATATGGGGTCATGATGTACGAAAAGGTATAGCATCATTCTACATAGCTAAATTAGATGGGAAAATCGTAGGATACGCCTATATACCGCATCTAAATAAGCATGCTTACGTGGCACGATTCATGACGCATTATTCTTACATGAAGTATGGTGTTGGCAACGGCTTACTTATTGAAATAATTAAAGACCTTATAGAAAATAGGAAGGCTGAAATCCTGCAGTACGGGTACTGGAGAAATGTGAATCCCGGAATAAATCATTTCCTCAAACAGCATGGCTTTAAAACCCTACCTGAAGTAGTAATAAGCTTCCATACAAGAGAAATATTAAGACCGCTAAGTGAATTATACATTAAAGCTATAAAGTTAAGCAATGTAGTTAAATCAAGACCTCCATCTATATTGCTTCGTGTTAAGTTCTGGATATAAGTAAAGATAACTCATAAAGGGTTTTAAAAACGTACTCTTCTTTAAGTTCAGATAACATTTTAGCATAAATATCGCTAAGGACTCTTATCTCAAGAAATGTTAAGGGAATTATTGTCAATTTATTTAAGTACTTCAGCATTCTGACCCTAAAACCGTAACTTCGAGGTTTAAGAGAGCCTAAAATACCTGTAGATAAAACGAAATATTCAGGATGAGTTAAGATAATAGCTGTTCCTTTCTTACTGAGTCTCTTCTTTAAATCATTAAGGAATATCTTATAGCCTCTTTTGGTACCGTATTTTCTAACATACCAATCAAGTGTAATGTGTTGTGGTAAAGCTATGCTCTTAAGGTTAGGAGGAGGATTATTATAACCTTGAACATAAACCAAGCTTAGAGTATCAAGTACTCTCCATACTTTTTCCCCGCTTGCCTCAAAAATTCCTCCGTGGGGAGTAGCGCCTCTTATGTTGAATCCATACTTTAAAAGCTCCTTGAGCTCCCATTGTGGAGACTCAATACTTTCTAAAGCTAAGGTATTATCTAAATGTAAACCTATTTCCCAACCATTTTTCTCAGCGTTTTTTAATACTTCAACAGCCTCGTTACCTGAAGATTTAAGCACTTTAACTCTTACGAAAAATGTGCTCCTTACATCAAACCTATTCTCTATTTCAATTACCTTCGGTACACCTTTTAGGAGCCCTATTTTAGTATCTACATCATGTCTTAAGCCTATTACCCCTATTCTCTTTGGTACTACTGAGTTATCCACTCTTCTGACACCAATTAAACATATAGTTCTCTGAGATAAAGAATTTAAAACTATGTAAAGACCATAAAAGTAGAAGGGAAGCTTCAAAATATTTAGTTAAGGAAGGTATGTACTATTATGGTCAACAATGTTAAGCAAGGGATATTAGTTGCGACAGCCAACTATAGGAAAGCCTACCCTATTCTAAAGTCCGTTTCTAAAATGGGGCTTAAAACTATTGCATTATTCCACTCGTGGAGATCTCCCGTATTTTCAAAATACGTTTCCAAAAGATATTTTGTGGCAAACCCTTATTCAGATGAGAAAAAATACATTGCTGAATTAATTTCCATAGTTAACAAAGAAGAACCATTAATGATAATCCCCGTTGGCTACATAGATACAATATTGATTTCAAAATATAAGAAACTACTGCCACGTAATGTAATTATACCTGTCCCCAATTATGAGACTTTAATTAAGGTTTCGCGAAAGGACCTCATTATAAAACTATGTGATAGGTTAGGAATAAGGTACCCTCAAACCTACGTGGTCCCTAAGATATCCATGCCGGCTGTCGTTAAAAGCGTCTATGACTCTTCAAAACCTAAGTACGTTTTCCTCAGAGAAACTTTAAACGAAATAGTTTCCGCGAAAAAATGCGATGTACTTATTCAAGAATTCATACCCGGCATAGGTTGTGGGTATTTCGCACTAGCTAAAGATGGCAATGTCATAGTAGACTATACTCATGTCAGGATTATTGAGAAGAAACCTAGTGGTGGCCCTAGCATATTTTCTTGCCTAGATTTCAATCCTGAGCTTCTGCTTCTCGGAAGAAAAATAGTGAAGGAACTCAAATGGACAGGAGTGATTATGGTTGAGTTTCGAAGAAACGTAGAAACCGGCGAATATTACCTTTTAGAGGTAAACCCGAAATTCTGGGGTAGTTTAGAACTAGCTACATCTCTGGGGATAGATATTCCAAGGTACCTTGTAGAAGCATTTTTGTTTAATAAGAAACCCAAGCCACTAGTTCGTATGAGAAGAAAAAGATGCTTCGCGTGGGTGCTTTCAGGACTTTACTATTTAAAGCAAAATCCAAAAGTATGGTTTAAAATGCTAAAGGAAGGGTTAAGCACAGGTTTTCTGCAAACAGATGTTCATTTAAACGACCCTCCAGAATTACTTTACTCAATATTAACAATGTTCACAAGTGTATTTACGAGAAAACATCCCGCGCTAAAAACTAACGTAAAAGGCAACTACAGGTCAAATCTAATGTACCTTAGGAAAACACTTCAAGAGAAGAACATAGAGTGCATAGTTTTTGATCTTGATGGAACACTAACTAAACTCAATATTCCATGGAGTGAAGTGAAAAACAAGCTGGTAAGCAAAAGGCTTATTAAACCATGGAATAGCATAATGATGAGTCTCTATAAAAGTAAGGGAAAAAACGTGTACCATGAAGTTAATCAAATAGTGAAGGCATATGAGGAAAAATCTGTTGAAAAAATCAGAGGCGATAATGAGCTCTACTTTTTGCTTAAAGAATTATCTTTAATGATAAATTATCTTGCTATAGTGTCTAAGCAGGAGAAACATATCGTAGAAAATATATTAAGTAAAATGGGGATTTTGGATAGATTCTCCGTAATTGTAGGTAGGGAAACCGAAATACTGAGACTTAAACAGTTAAAAGAAGTAGTGAAACGGTTAAAAATATCTCCGGAAAAAACTTTGATGCTTGGAGACACAATAGTTGACATATCATCAGCTGTGAGACTAAACATGATCCCTATAGGCGTAACAGATAATCCTTATAGGTTTCAGCAATTCATAGAATACGGTATTCCTTGCTTCAAAAATGTTAAAGAAGCATTAAGATACATAATTCTTCAGAAGAGGTATTATTCATGAACATTATACTTACCCATGATATAGACTCCATAAGAAAACCTTTTAGATACATTTGGCAACGAAGGAATAGATTTAGAGTAAGTGATCTCTTCCTTTCTGCACTAGGACTAAAAAATCTGTACAACAATATTGAGGAGATAATAAGCTTAGAAGATAGGTATGGTTACCGTTCAGTGTTTTTTGTTCCTGTTTTCCTGTTTAACATAGAGGAGATTATCGATACCATAAAATACATAAGGAAACAGGGATGGGAAGTTCAATTACATTACGTGCATGAACCAAATCAGTATTTGGGATTGTTTAGAATGCAGAAGGAATATTTTGAGAAAGAGATAGGACCCGTAGAAGGTGTACGGGTGCACATGCTTATACTGAATAATGATATTCTCACAATGTTTCAAAAAGAAGGAATAAAATACGATAGCACATTAAGAGCAGAAACAGCTAACACCTATGACCCATTTTTAATAGCGGAGAAATTATTAGAAATACCGATAGGTATTATGGATACAGATATTTTTGGTAGATTAAAACTAAGCGAAAGAAAAGCATTCAAATACATACTATGGAAGCTGAAGAAAGCTGAGCTAAGAAAGGCATATAACTTCACTATTCTCTTTCACCAGGAATCATATGGTATGAAAGGTGGAAGAATTTATAAGGACTTTTTAAAATACATATCGTTGTCTAATAAGTATATTGTCATACTTCCTAAAAGCTACATCATGTCATATGAGCGTAGAAGGCTTAAAATCAACGATGAATAGTGGGCTTAAATTCGCTTAATTTTATACATGTTCCTTATAATTTTCCATTTAGCAACATAGTTCTTTTTTGTAATACTAGTTCCTGTTATTTTCTCAAGGATATCAACATCATCAGTAACATGAGATAACGGAATATTTAAAATAGATAAAATTAGAGGAGCAACTATCCACGCAGGAACTTTGCTTTCGGTAGTACTAAGCGTAAAGTCTGGACAATAAACAGAAAGTACTCCTTCAGGATGATGACCATAATCATCGACTGCAATATATTTCGCTCCATGTATTTTAGCTGGAGCAAGCTTATACCCCTTATCAAAATCCGGCATAACCAGTAAGTCCGGGGCTCTTGAAATGTAAGGCCCCTTATATACTTCTTTAGGAGTTTTAACCCACTTTATACCTTCATATTGTCCTAGAGTCTTTATTACTTTTTCAATTACATCTTTTTCATTTAAATATATACCGTAAGATTTAGCATCAATCATAAACGCTATCGACTCTTTGTAGTCCACTTTACCATAATTTATTTGAATCTTGGCTGCATCTCTTGCATGCTTATATATTATTCTAAGAGCTCTAGCGAGGAAAGGTATATTTTCAACAAGCCTAGTAATAGTGATTGATGCTTTAGTTTTTAATGTATCAGTTATATTTTTGGAGTATTTTATTTTTGCCATACCATGCTTAAATAATATGTCGTTAATAGATATAGCATATGAAAATTTCGAGAAACCATGATCAGAAACCATTACTAAGACGTCACTCCGCGAAACTAGCAGCTTCACTATCTCGTCGATTGATCTAAATATTTTTCTCACTTTTACATTTACCTGTGACAGGGCTTTAGGAAATCTGTGCATTATTTCATCGGGATAGTGTAACATGATCCAATAAAGATTCCAATCAAATGCGTCTATGGTTTCCTCTACTATTTCAAGATATGTTGCGACATTTTCTATACATGTGTCTATGTTTTTCTTTTTCTTCCACTGAGTGAGCTCCATTTTTGTTATGTACTTCTTTAAGCTTTCTGGGAAGCACACCACTCTAGGTGTAAAGCTGCTATTTATTACATATAAACCATTCATAGGTATTATCGGATATCCTGGAATAGCATTTATAACTAAAGACTTCATACCCACCATAGATAGAATTTCATGTATTCTCGGATGTTCTAAGTGTAAAGTATGAAATAATTTAAAATTCAGATCCGGCCTATAGGATCTATCAATATAGGTGAAGTTAAGTATGCCATGTTTTCCAGGATTAACACCAGTCATAATGCTGGTCCAAGAAGGATACGTCATAGGAGGAAATGCAGCTTCAAGAACATAATTATATGCCTTACAGACTATACTTTTAGTATAAGGCATTGCTCCCTTCTCAAAAAGCTTATCTAGAAACCACCAACTTAGACCATCTAAACCAAGTACACTTACTCTTCTACAAGAGGACATAATATAGCCCCTACTTAACGTCCTATGCATAGTATTGGAACTAGGTACTTAATAAAATAATTTACTGACATAGCACTATGTAATACTTGATCTTCATACCTCATCGTCATTTTTAATAACGTTAAGTAGGAAATAAGGATAAGTAAGCGAACAGTTTATTCCCATCTTAGGCATATTATTACTAAAAGTGACTCCCATGTCCACTGAAAAAGATCCAATATTAGAGTGTAATGTAGCAAGAGCTCTTGTTCTTGCCTTTGACGGACTAGAATATGATCTCGTAGAGAAATGGAATTTGAAAAATATTAAACAGAAGGTATATGGAAAATATTTAGCTCCGGTATCGCCAAGACATGGAAAACCTCATACTCCTTCTGCTTGGGTATCCTTTATAACGGGTAAATCTGTTGAAGAACACGGTATTGATGACTGGTGGACTTATGGTAAACTTAATAGAATATTCAATTGGTTACGGTGGAAACCTCCTTTCATATGGATAAAGGGGAAAAGGAAGCTTTTAAGAAAAATAGGGTTAGGACCGCAGATTCATACTAAGAAAGACTTAAAAGTAAGAACAATCTTTGATGTCGTTAAACCAAGTATAGCATTAAATATTCCAGCATATAATGAACCCTTAAGTTACCACATTGAATTAGAAAAGGCTCTTGAAAAAGGACTTAACGAGTATGAGAGAAAAATATGGGAAATACATAGGAGGAGAGTGAAAGCGCTCATGGAAAATATTAATAAAGAATGGAAGCTTTTAATGGCATGGTTTGACTTAGCTGACCTCTTAGGGCATATTTATATGGTGAAAAATCCCTTACGTCTACTAAGAGGATATCTAGAACTTAATCGCTTAGTAGGAAGAGTTAGTAAAATTACGGGAAAAGATACTTTTATAATTGTTGTATCTGATCATGGTATGAAGCCTGCTGGCAGTACAGGAGATCATTCAAAATATGGCTTTTATAGTTTCAACATGAATGTAGGGTATAAGCCGAAGAGGATAACAGACTTTTACAAGCTGATACTAAAGATAATAGGGCAATAATGAGTTATACTCTTTGATTGGGATGTCTTAATTTTATTTTTCTAATACAAGAAGTTTTAGTAAAAGACTTCCAAGTACTTTTTTGAGTTTGTTTCCATTACTAGTTCCTTGAAAATCTAATATCTTTAATTGAAATAAAGAAGGTTTAACGTTTAAACACCAAAATCCCTGTTGCTAATAATCGTGTTCTGAAACTATAATGACTATGTTGCTTCTTGAAGCAAGAGTTTCAACGATTTTGTTTTGCTCTGAAAAATTTTCCTAAGGTCGTGGCTTAGTCTTAAACATTCTTAAGAGGCTTACAAGCTATTTCACCGGTTTGTCTTTAGTCATATATCCTGAAATACATATAGTGTCCTTGACCACTTTTAAATACTATGTACTTTTCTATGGCTTTTTCAACAAGGTTTTTCTCTTCTAGGTTCTTTATCTATTAACATGTTCATACATCTCCCTGTTGTATGGAAAATAAACATGGTGCAGACAATGCGAATGTTATTCAAGGGCATTATTAGTTACCAAAGTATGAGATTTATCATTACTGATCCTACTTTTATTAATAGCTAGCATTTCGCGAATTCTTGAATGTTCTAAATGGAGAACGTTAGACGCTTTGCTATTCCATAAAATTCTGTCTAAGGATAAATCCAGAGTATTCTATGTTCCTCTAGGTTAATTTTCCTTAGATTAACATCAGTCATTATACTTAACCATGATAGTTGATTCATAGCGGAAATAAGAGTTTCAAAATGCAGTCATGGGATTTATAAACAACGGCTTCATTAAGAAGCATATTAAAAATTGCTACCCTATTCCATACATATATAAACTTATCACACTCGCTCTATTACCCGATTTCATAATCGACTTAGAACATGAAGCCTTGATGTATTGTACTCGACCATATTATTAGAGTTTAGGTGTTTAAAACAATTCCTCAATTATGTTTAAGTACTCAAACTAATGCAATTAGCTAGTAATTACAACATTTCTTTTAGTTTACATCATAGCTATCTCAAGTACTAATCGTCTAAAGTCAGTTATTTTACTTGGTATGAATGGAGGTCTGACATTTAAACTCCAGAAACCCCATTTCGAGTGATATTGATTTTTAATTTCAAAGCCATGATCCGAGACCACGAGGACGGCATAGTCTTTCGCGTAAGAAATTAATGGTGAAACAATTTTCCAAAGTTTACCATATATTTTTCTAAGTTCAACGATTTCTCTTAAATTCCTGTAGAGAAGATGGTGTGCAATATCTGGTAGCGGAAGATAAACAAAAACTAAATCATATCCTTTGGCTATGAAGCTTAAAGCTTGCTATGCTCTTTCATAACAGTTATTAATGATTTCTCTTAAGAAGCTAAGCTTCTCCTTTAAACCTCTAAATGAATTCCTTAGCCAAAGTGCGGTATTTCTCATTTTCCTCCTCATTAAACCCTGGAACCTCAATAGCATAAACCTTCAGTCCTTTACGTTTAAGTTCAAGGGTAAATGTTTGCTCAAGAAGATGTTTAGGTAGAATAGATGGAGGATATGGTCTAACAAGACCCAGCTTAACAAGGAGGGGCCTAATACTAAGCTTTTTCATGGGAAGAAGCTTCTTTCTAATTAAATACAGTTTTCTTAAAAAACTGTATTTCCAAATATCTTGTTTCCACTTATCTCTAAGCTCCTTAAGACTGTAACCGTGCTTTTCAACGTTAATCCCGGTTAAGAACATGCCCCAAAGTATTGGTGTGTAGAGATTACATGCAAAACCAACATAGTGTTTGCCATGATATTTTTGTAGATACTGTTTCAAACCCCAACGCATCACTAAGTCGTAATCTAAGCCGTCTAAACCAATTATTAGAAGCTTCACTTAAAAAACACCTCAACAATCCTAACTATTTTCTCCCTAAATGTTTCTGATGAAAATTTCCAAACATATTCTGAATTATTTAACACTATCTCTCTTCTTAAGCTTTCATCGGAAACTAGGTTTTCAATATATTCTGCTGCTTCGTCTAGGTTTCTAAAAGCATATCCGTGAACACCTTGTTTTCCATCTAAAATGTCTTCCCAAGCACCACCGGACATGTGAACTACCGGAACCAATCCGGCAGCCATGCCTTCAACAATTGCGATCCCGAAATGCTCATTAACCATAGTATGAAGGTAAACCTTAGCCCTACTTAAAACCTTAAGCTTATCTTCAAATGGGAGATTAGGCATTAAGAACACGTTTTTAAGCTTCAACCTAGAAGCCATGCTTCTTATTTTATTGAAATACTGTTTATTCAGCTTGTTGGAAACAGAACCAATAATCACATATTTAATCTTAGGTGTTTTAGAAGCTATCTCCAAAATATCCTCATATTTTTTCTCCGGGGTAAATCTTCCAATAGTAACCACAATGTCTTCTCTTTTCACATTCTTAGAGGCCTTAACGTATGGTTTAATATTTACTGGAGGGTAAACAACTATTGATTTCCTATGAACATGCTTCCGTATTGCCTTCTGAGAAAACTTAGAATTAGTGAGTATTAGACCAGTAATCTTTCTTATTAAATGTTTTTGAACAGTATAGTAGGGTATGAAGTAGGTTTTCCAGAAAAGAGACTTCAAATACTTAACATTAACCGGGTTTAAATACCATAGGGAAAACGTTGGATAGTGCATGTAAGTTATGTCTGCATTCACGAAGGGCATAACGTCCCCATGCGTATTAATAACTAAATCACATTCCTTCACAGCCCTATTGAAAAAACTGGCTATCAGTCTTTGGTAAATGCCGAAGTAAGGTATTTTAATTTTGAAAATGTATTTCTCACTATCCGGCTTAAATGAAACTCCGAGAACTGATTCCACATAGCTCCAATCGGTCTTTTGCGTAGTATAATATAGTATTTCATGTCCATGTTCCCTAAGAACTTTGGCTATAGTCAAACTTAGAAGCTCGCCGCCGCCGCAACTATTAAGGCTATGATGTATTATCCCTATTTTTGCCATGGACAACACCTGGCAGCATTAAGTGCTTAGAGCTACAGTAACCATGCGCTCTTATTTTCCACTTTACCTCTACGCTAAGAATATATTTAAAGTTCTGCTGAAAGGTATAAGAAACAAAAAGTAGTACTAGGAAATTTGCTTAGGATCTCAGTTATTATATCTTCTCTTGAAAAATTAGTCTTATTTAAAAACCTGTTAGACTTCCTTCTCCAATAGACTATGAAACCCTACGAAGTTAATAGTAATAAATCATTCTTCAACAGGAAGCTTAAGGTCTATGAAGACATGGTAGAACAGCGCAGAAGAGTAATCAAAACAAGGCATATTATAAATCATCCATCGCTGTTAGCCGAATTACATAATTCGGGAATTAGGGCATCCAAAGGGGATGCAACACTGTTTTGGATAACAATGTGATACTATATTGTAACATCATGAAAGAAACATATAAAAAACGTATGTGAGAGATGAAAGATTCTAGAGTCTACATGATCCAAGGCAATTTAGTCGATTATAGAGAAGGAGATGTAATAAGGATTAAGAAGGACAGTTAGGGATAATGGCGTGTAGTCTACTTTGCTCTTCATAACGTGGTGAATAGCATTCACGAAACCTTCATTGGTAATATTAAACGATATTGAATTGCGTACTGCAAATTTGGGGAAATTATTGAAACAGTGGTAGAGTTGGGCATTCCTGTAGAGACATTTAATAGTAAAAACATAATCTCAATATTAAACTCTAATGAAACCTTTTTATTGATGAACTTTTATAAGTGTTGATAAAAACTTTAGAGATTGATGATTTTGAAAACTGAGCCTTATGGCGCTAAAGTCAGGCTTAAATTTACGATTATAGTGAACTTCATTATGCGTTTACTGAGCTTATTTGCTGGGCTACTTTTCACTATTTCCGTAACTAGAAGGTTAAGTGTCGAAGAATTCGGTATTTGGATTATGTTGTTCAAATACATAAGCTACGTTTTACCTTTCGCAGCTATTTTTACCTACTGGCTCCCTAGAACTATTAGTCGAGGATTTAATACGGCTAAGTCAGGTGTTTTCCTATCTATACTTTTAGGTCTTACATCGTCTGTCATATATTTGTTCATAAGCTGGGGAGCTTACATGTTTTTTAATCAGCCTTTTACTATTCTACTCCTCGCAGCAGTAATTGTTTTGCAAGAATATCTTTATCGAGGTCTACTGTACATAGCCTTATCTCATGCTCCTCAGTATAGGGGCATAAGTATGTTCACGATAAGAACTGTGCAAGCTGTTTCTGCACTGCTTTTAGTTGTTTTGCTTAAACTAGGTCTCTATGGTGCAGTAATCGCTGCCATTGTGGGTAGAAGCTGTGGACTGCTACTGCTATTTATAGTTAATAAAGAAATATTGTCAAAGTCTGTTCTTGACTTCAGTGTAGTGAAAAAATGGATTAAGAGATCTTGGCTCCCTCTCTATAGTAAGATCGTGCTAATGCTTACATCGTTAGATGCAATTATTATAAGGATCATTGCAGGTAATGAAACTCCAATAGCTTACTATGGTGTTTCAACATCTATTCTAGGTATTGCCACTACGTCTATTTACTTTTCTCCAGCATTATATGCTAGGCTTTTAGCTAAAAGAGATGTTAGAGATGTTGTTGAAGCCTTTTGGCTCTCATATTTGCTCCTTACACCGATGATTATAGGTATTATAATATATGCTGAACCAATCCTGGCGGTATATAATATTAAATACGTTGTAATAGCATGGGTTGTTAGGGTGTTTGCTTTAGCAGCTTTTTTCCAAGTCTTTTCAACATTATTAGCAACGGTTATAGGGGGTTTAGAACGAAGGGACATGGTTGAAGATGTAGATTTGAGAGAAACTGTCCTCTTTAAAATGCCGACACTTAGACTTGCAATAGTTGTTTTGTACTTAATTGTTCTATCATTATCCTCGTTTTTGCTTAGGGAATCCGAGCTTTTAATTACTTTATGTTGGAGCTTAGCTTATTTGCTGAGATTTCTTTTAGAAATAGTATTTTACAATAATTTGCTAATGAAAGAATTCAGAGTACGCTTACCCTATAATACCTTTGCAAAATTTACGTTCAAGTTTTTAATTGCATCAATACCCATAATAGTGCTCTCTATAGTTTACAAGGTAGAGCCGCATGTTAGTATTTGGGTAACTCTTGAAAATCTCCTACCAGCAATACTCATAGCTGGCGTATCCTACTTTTCAATACTTTACCTTATAGACCACAAATTCCGCGACTTAGTTAGAAGAAGCTTACGTTACATCCAAGAAATAAGCAAGTAACAAAATATTCAGTCATGATCTTATTATCTGTTACCGTATAGCTCTTTTCCCCAAAGTTTATGTGGAACATAGAAAGCACTACATGATGGCACTTTCCACTTTTCTGCCTATTGGCTTGAAATCTTCTTGCCCTTATATACGTATATACGTTACATTCTTAGCCCTGCTTACCTTCCTAATTTGTAAGACATTTCTTCCATCCACTATAACTAGCTTCTTAGATGTGTTGGAAAGCAATTTAGGAAGTTCTTCAGCGTACATGTTATGGTCTGTAGCTATTATTATCAAATCACTACTAAGGACTACTTTTTCAATGTCTCTCACGAGGGGGTATTTTGTTGGGTTGTCCTGAGCGTAAGGATCATGAATGACAATGTTTCTTACACCGTATGATTCCAGATGCTGTACTAGGTCTATTACGGGTGTTAGTCTTGTATCGCTAATATTTCCTCTAAAAGCCAATCCTAGAATCCCTATTTTTGCTTTTTCGATATCTATTTTTGCTTTTTCTAAAGCTTTTATAGCTATGTTCGCAACATATTCGGGCATTGTTTCATTGATCATTCTAGCTATGCGGGTGAGCGTTAAATCTAGGTTATATTTAAGTGCTACGTGGAGTGCAAAATATGGATATACCGGTATACATGAGCCTCCAACCCCAATCCCTGGTTTATGTAGGTGGCAGTAGGGTTGGCTATTAGCTGCTCTCCTTACCTCTTCGAAGTCTACATTTAGGAGTTTAGCTAGTTTAGCCAGTTCGTTAGCTAATGCTATGTTTACGTCTCTGTAAATACCTTCAGCCACTTTTTCAAACTCTGCTGCTGTTGTTGAAGACAATGTTATCACACCTTTCTTGGCTATTACCTCGTATAGTGCCTTTGCTGCTTTGAGACTTCGCGGCCCAACAGCGCCTACGATTTTAGGGTAGTTTTCCTCTATGTCCTGCAGTGCGTGACCGGCCATTATTCTTTCAGGACTATACGCTAAACCAAAGTCTTTTTCAGCCTTTAATCCGCTGATTTTTTCAAGAAGAGGTTTTGCCAGATTTAATGTGGTTCCTGGCGGTACTGTTGATTCTACGATTACTAGTTTTCCTTTGCTTAGCCCTTTAGCCACAGTTCTTAAAACATTCACTAGTATAGATAGGTCTATTGGTTTTCCCGTTTTATTCCACTTTACATGTGTTGGAACTGCGATCAATATTACATGGGCTTGCTTTGCTGCTTCTTCACCATTTGTTGTAGCTTTAAACTTCTTTTCCATAACATACTTTCTAATTATGGAGGTTAAGGAGAGTTCATCGATTAAAGGGTTTTCTCCTTTATTTATAATACTAACTTTTTTATTGGTCTTAGCAACACCTATAACCTTGGCTCCCGCCCTTAACCATGCACATGCAAGAGGTAAGCCTACATGGCCGAGACCGAAAACAGCAACTGTTAGAAGCCCTTTTCTTAGGTGTTCTTTAATGTCGTTCTCGCTTAGAGCTAATAAATCTATCATACGAGCCATTATTTATCACCTTTAAAATGCTAAACGTTCTTCTGGTTTTTTCTTTAGTTCAATATGTTTTATCTCGTAATATGTTACGTCTCCGTGTTTATCGACAATAGCTAAAACAGGTTCCTTTCCTACCTTATAGGCTTCACTTACCCACTTAAGTAGTTCGTTCATTGAGAACTCCGTGCTTTCTTCACCGACAATGTAAACTATTTTATCTGCTGGTTTCTTCAAGCCTTTTGTATGGAGGAATAAGGTATTGTTTCTAAACCCTGGCTTTACTATTCTACCTCGTGACCTTAGATCCTGGTATACTGTAAATATTAATGGTAGCTCAGGATTTCTTTTTTCGAGTAGTTTAAATAACTGTTGAATGTTTAGCTCTTGGCCTCTATAATTAACCCTAACTATGTTCCTGAAAACTAGGTAAGCTACTTCCACACCACTTAACCTTAAAATATCGTTTGAAATAAGCCCGTATCCTTCTTCATAAAGCTTTTTGGCTTCACTACGGTTTTTAACGACGACGTCTCCGTTATCTAAAATTTCTGCTTCAACTATTGCCATAATTAGCCCTTTAGGTTCTTCTAGTTTCTAGTCTTTTAGGATGAACTTATTTATAACTTTACACTACATAAACTAATAGCATCTAGGTGAAATTATGATTGTTGATGGTATTGAAATAAAGATTGTTCCTATAGAGTTTAGGAAGGGAAAAATAAGATTTATTGATGTAACGAAGCTTCCTGAAGAGCTAGTTTACGTAGAAACAGACAACGTTGAGCGATTAGCTAATGCTATTGAGAAAATGGAAATTAGAGGTGCCCCGGCTATAGGTGTTGCTGCGGCTTTATGTTTGGCTATGGTGGCATATAATAGCGGGGCTAAATCATATAATGAGCTAGCAGAAGAAGTTCGCAAGGCTGCGGAGAGGCTTAGAAGAACAAGACCTACAGCCTACAACCTATTTTGGTCTATAAACAGGATGTTAGAGAAGCTTGGAAAACTTAAGGATAAGCCATTAGACTATGTTAAGAGCGAAATGGTTAAGGAGGCTTTGAATATACAGTTAGAGGATATAAGAAACAACATTGCCATAGGTAAATATGGAGCAAATCTCATAGAGGATGGAGATACCGTATTAACTCATTGCAATGCCGGCTCCTTAGCTACAGCTGGTTTTGGAACAGCTTTAGGCGTTATAAGATACGCTTACCATGTTCAAAAGAAGAAGATTAAGGTTATAGCTACTGAGACAAGACCTTTACTCCAAGGCGCTAGGCTAACAACTTGGGAGCTTATTCAAGAAGGCATACCAGTAACGCTAATTACAGACAATATGGTAGGCTATGTTATGAGTAAGGGCTTAGTATCTAAAATAGTAGTAGGAGCCGATAGAATACTCTTAGATGGAAGAACAGCAAACAAAATAGGCACATACAGTATCGCGGTTCTTGCTAAGCACCATAACATACCATTCTATGTTGCAGCGCCTACTTCAACTATAGACCCTGAGAGTAAAGATATACCTATAGAACATAGAAAACCCTACGAGGTAAAAACGGTTCTAGGAAAAATCAGTATTGCTCCTAAAGAAGTAAATGTTCTGAATCCAGCATTTGATATAACTCCTCCAGAGTTCATTACAGCAATAATTACTGAGAAAGGTATAGCTTATCCTCCATATAATGAAAGTCTTAGAAAAATCTTAGGTTTAAACTAGGGCCTTATATGTGGAAGGAAAAATTGGTGCCGCCGCCGGGATTTGAACCCGGGTCACGGGCTCGAAAGGCCCGCATACTTGGCCGGGCTATACTACGGCGGCTAGCATTAAAAGTCTAGTGAAAATAAAGTTTTAAAGCTAACGGAGATTAAGACGTAAATTCCTTCTAAAGGCTGAGCATTATTTCCCCATTTGTCTTCTAAAATAAAATTTATTTACCCATCTTTATAGACTAGACATCTGGAATGCGGCGGTCGTCTAGCCTGGATTAGGACGCCGGCCTGCCACGCCGGCAATCCCGGGTTCAAATCCCGGCCGCCGCACCAATTCCATCAAAATCCTTAAGACTACCTTCTTGGAAGAACATTCTTCGTTGAAGCGGTAAACTATAGAGAATAGCGGTCAGTATTTCCGGCTCTCAACATTACCTTATTCTTGAGACCCTCTTCACATCATCCCGTATCTATTCTGTACATTCTTCTTAATAACTCTTAGATTTATAATGCTGATTCTCTGCTTTTACCTGTTGCTAATATTTCAAGGCAGTGGGCAAGATCCTCTTCCCAAACCTTATGGAGTTTAAAGTGCTCGTTAGGGTCTTTTGTTATTGTGTATATCCAGTATAATCCAAATATGCCTAGTGTTAGAAGCGAGAGTACTATGTACAGTACCGTGTTTCTTTTAGGTATTGTTTCAAAGGCTATTTTTCTAGGTACTCTGGTAGCTCCCAGCTCATTTAAAATATTAGTAATATTTTCAGCTATCATCGCTTCTCTTCTTTCATGCTTATAGAAGTCCCTATTTAGGAAGTGATATATGTAGAATATGAGAAACCCAATTACGAGAACAAGTACTATCCACACTATTGCTGACTTTTCCGTTTCTTCAACCTCCATTTCCTTTATTAATGTTTCTAAGGAGGCCATCTTTGCGGGTTTTCTATCCTTACTTAAAACGTTAAATAATTCTAAGACTTCTCTGTATAATCTACGCGTCCTCTTAAAATGATCATTTCTACGGGAGATCCATTTATAAAGAACGTAAATGTTAATAATTGCAGCCACTATAATGATTACTCCAAGTGTTCCAAAGCCTGTAATAAAAGCGGCAGGAATTATATGGGGACGTATAGGGCCCATAGAGCCTCCAGTATACCCTAGCCTCATTGAAGCAACTATTATAATAAACCATATGACGAAACTTATAACAGCTAATATTGCCGGAAGAAAGGGTAGCCATAAAGGCATAATGTAGTCCGTATCTCTTGACATGCGTATATAATATCTTATGGTGTCGAGTTTTGCTTTAACATATTCGCTCAAACGAAAGTACCCTCTTCCCAGCATAGCTGTTATTTAATCAAGATACTAGTTCATTATATAATGTTTTCTGTTATAAGTATTGAAGAGGTGAGCATTACTTTACCCATTGTGTTCTTGAGTAAAGCTTTAAGCCCTACAGTTCTCACTGTATATGTGGGTTTAGGCGGCCGTCGTCTAGCCTGGATTAGGACGCCGGCCTTCCACGCCGGCAATCCCGGGTTCAAATCCCGGCGGCCGCACCAAATATCCTTCTAGCAAGGTTCTTTAAATGCTTAAATGTTTAAACCTAAAAATCTACTTTGCATCTCTAATACTGCTATCCCTTATGATATTGGTGTTTTTTAACACTAGAGGGGTTTTGGGGCTTAGCGTTGTTGCTGCGTTCTTAATATTCATGGTACTCTGTGTAACTGTAATTTATGGTTTTATAGAGAAGTTGGAGAAGGAAATACTGTCATTAATATTGGCGATTATCACATTATTCATAATTTTACACTATACCATTCTCTTTCTCACGCTTAATGTAGAATACTATAATGTACTCTTACTTAGGACATGTAAAGATAGTAGATGCAGTATAGTTCTCGACTGGGGTCAAATATTTTTACTAACCATAGTATTAGCTTACATAGCTACGGTTGTTGTAAGAAAGACTAAAAGAATATAAAGCTGCTCAAAACAAACCATTCTTGATGCCGCGGTAGTATAGCCCGGCCAAGTATGCGGGCCTCTCGAGCTCTCACATAAACTGCGGGGAAAGCCCGTGACCCGGGTTCAAATCCCGGCCGCGGCACCAAAACTTAAATTCTTCTTTTATTAACACTAGTTCTAAGAAAGTTCCTTATGCTACATTATTCACCTATTAGCTGTGATAGCATAGTTCAAAGAAGTGAAGTAGGAGATGATTGTAGGGCATGATCAGAAGTTACTTTTACAAGAAAACGAAAAGAAAAGCAATTTCTTGGTTTAGTCGGTTACGAGGAATTAAGAGAAAGGTGATTGGAGAAATAATGGTGCCGCCGCGGGGATTTGAACCCCGGACATCCCGGTCTTCAGCTTCGCCGGATCGCCCGTGCTAGGAGCCATAATTTTCTTCTATGGCTACTATTTATAAACTTTATCCACTTGGCTAATTCTTTTCTTCCATATATTGCTATCTTGTAGGCTTTATCTGACTTCCTTACATGTGATGTTATATCGTATTTTCGTCTAAGCAAGTCTTTTATTTGTTTTAATAAAGTAAGGCTTTTACTAGTAATCTCTAATGTGGGATAATTTGCTATTCCAGGTTTAGAACTAAAAAATATTGAACCATCGGTATCAAATATTCCCCGTATTAACCAGTTGACATATTTTCCCTTCATTAGCTCTAATGGTATTGAAATAGTTGAACTTTTTCTCCCAATAGGGAAACCTAAACTGGTAACTATGTTAAATAGGTGTTTAGATTTAAATTCAATTCGGTAAGCTTTCGAACGAAACTTTAACTTAGGCTCTTTGTTAATTAAAGCTTTAATTAGATTGGCTATGTATAAGGCATATTCTTCGTCTCCTTCAGCTATTGTGAAAAAGTATCTACAATTAAAGCTATGGTGAACTGTTCCGTCACCAATCATTATGCCGTAGAACTCGTTAAATTCCTTTGAGCCAATGCGGATATTAAGGTTAGAGGAAAGAGGAGAGCGGCCCCTAACACGGGCGACCTCGGGCGCTCTCCCAGACTGAGCTACGGCGGCATACTCCATGTTTATAGAATATGTTTTAGGGTTTTAAATTTATTATCTCCCTTTCTCTATTAAGCAACTTAGGCGAGGGTGTTTAGTTTGGGATTTAAGGTTAAAGATCTAAATTTAGCTGGTAAAGGTAGCTTGCAAATAGAGTGGGCTAAGAGGCATATGCCTGTTCTGAGCATCATTGAGAACATCTTCAGAAAGGAGAAACCATTAAAGGGATTGAGAATTAGTGCTTGCCTCCATGTAACCAAGGAAACTGCGGTCCTTGTTGAATCATTAAAAGCAGGGGGAGCTAATGTACTACTCGTAGCAAGTAATCCGCTATCTACACAGGATGATGTTGCCGCTGCTCTAGCTAAGAAAGGCATAAGTGTTTATGCATGGAGGGGAGAGACAGAGGAAGAGTATAGGGAAAATTTAAGAATAGCAGCTGAACATTCTCCAGACATAGTTTTAGATGACGGTGGGGACTTACATACGCTTATACATGAAGAATATCCTGGTATCTCTAGGAATATTATTGGTGGAACTGAGGAAACAACAACAGGGGTTATTAGACTAAAAGCCATGGAAAGGCAAGGTGTTCTGAAATACCCGGTAATAGCCGTAAATAATGCGTATACGAAGTACTTGTTCGATAACAGATACGGTACAGGACAAAGCACGATAGATGGTATTTTAAGAGCAACCAACATCTTAATAGCTGGTAAAACGTTTGTAGTAGCAGGATATGGCTGGGTTGGTAGAGGAATAGCCCTAAGAGCAAAGGGTATGGGAGCTAATGTAATAGTAACTGAAGTTAATCCTATAAGGGCTTTAGAAGCAGTTATGGATGGTTTCAAAGTTATGCCCATGAGGGAAGCCGCTAAAGTAGGAGATATTTTCGTAACAGCAACAGGAAACATTAACGTAATAGATAAAGAACATTTAGAATTAATGAAGGATGGCGCAATACTCGCAAATGCAGGACACTTCAATGTTGAAATAAATTTGAAGGCTCTTGAAGAACTAAGTATTTCCAAGAGGAAAGTAAGACCCAACGTAGAAGAGTACATGCTAAAAAACGGTAAGAAACTATACTTACTAGCGGAAGGAAGACTTGTAAACTTAGTAGCTGCTGAAGGACATCCAAGTGAAGTTATGGATATGAGCTTCGCTAATCAAGCATTATCAGTTAAATACATTATTGAACATAAGGGTAAGTTAAAGGCTAGAGTATATAATGTTCCAGAAGAAATAGACATGAAAGTTGCTGAGTTAAAACTAAAGGCAATGAACATAGAAATAGACAAGTTAACCAAGGAGCAAGAAGAATATCTGAAGTCGTGGCGCTGGGAGTATTAGGGAATTAAAGGTAACACTTAAAAATTTAAAACAAAATTTAAATATTGACACTAGAGGGCCCGTAGCTCAGCCCGGTAGAGCGCCCGGCTCATAACCGGGTGGTCGGGGGTTCAAATCCCCCCGGGCCCACCATATAGTTTTCTTTCTTAAAGTCTAAACATAGCTAAATCTTAATTATCACTTAAGCCCTCTTAGAATATGGTTGATCAATTTGAAATACGTTTTTGGTCCTGTACCTTCCCGTAGGCTTGGACGCTCCCTAGGAGTAAACAACATACCTCCTAAACATTGCTCATACTCATGTATATATTGTCAACTAGGTAGAACACCCAACTTAGTTATTCATAGAAGAGTTTTCTATCCATGGCGTGACATAGTTAAGGAGGTTGTAAGCGCTGTAAGAAACATAGGTGAGGAAAACATAGACTACATAACTTTCGTACCTGATGGTGAACCGACATTAGACATTAATTTAGGTATGGAGCTTAAGGAAATAAGGAAAAACGTGAATATACCATTAGCTGTTCTAACAAATGGATCCCTACTTTCAAGACAAGATGTTAGAGATGATCTGCAAAAAGCAGACCTAGTATCTATAAAAGTAGATGCAATAAAGGAACAAACATTTAGGAAAATAAATAGACCGCATCGCGGACTTACCCTCAGCACAATACTAGAGGGTATAAGGGCTTTTTCAAGAAGGTATGGAGGTAAAATCATTACTGAAACAATGCTCATAGAGAACGTAAATGATAAGCTAGAGGAAATAGAAAGTATAGCCTTGTTCATAAAAAGCATAGATCCATACAAAGCATATATAGCTATACCTACAAGGCCTCCTGCTGAGAGATGGGTTCATCCTGCAAAAGAGGAGTCAGTATTAAGAGCATATACGGTGTTCAGTAAGTATTTAGGAGAAGATAAGGTAGAACTACTAATAGGTTATGAGGGGCCTGACTTTAAAACTATAAGGGATCCTATTGAAAGCATATTGGCAATAACGTCCGTTCATCCGATGAGATTAGATTACGCGTATGGCTTTCTTGAGAAGCACGGTTTAAGTCCTGAGGAAACCATAGAGAAACTTGCAAGAGACGGAAAGATTGTCATCTTAAACTATCGTGGACATAAATTTGTAATGAGGAAAATAGTAAGTAGATGAAGTCAGCATCGCAGGGCGTCAACATGTAGTGTTTCTGAGTCGGAAGTTCTCATCATTCTCCAAAACTAATATAAATCTTTAGACTATTAAACTTTCACAGCTAAATAAGTTAAAATTATTAGCTATTCTCCATTTAACCTAAAAACTGAGAGTTAGGGGCCCGTCGTCTAGCCCGGTTAGGATGCCGCCCTGACGAGGCGGTGGTCCGGGGTTCAAATCCCCGCGGGCCCACCATGTTATAATGTTCTTAGTTCCACATCCACTTTGTTTCCGCTTATTTTTACTAGAGCATAGTGTTTACTCATAAGCGGTCCGGGATTGATAATTACTGTTTCACCTATGGTATCTACACCTCTAGCTTCATGAATGTGTCCGCAAATACATAGTTTTGGTTTTAAAGTTTCTATTGCTCTTCTTATACTAATGCTCCCTACGTGGGTTTTAAGGAACGTTAAGTCCAATTTAGTATTATAAGGGGGTGTATGACTTACAAGTATTTTTACCCTATACTTTTTAACTCCCGACAGGTTAAGAAGTTTTGAAAGTATGTTCCAGAGTTCATTTTCAGAATATTCTATTGGCGTATGGAAGGGTGTAATGTTGGAACCCCCTACACCTAGGAAAACAATATCGTTTACGGTAAAGTATTTTCCGTGAATATTAATTGAATTGTTCTTACCGTCTATCTTAGTTAGTTTAGGGTCATCGCAATTGCCTGGAACAAACACTACGTTTTTACATACTTTTCGAAATAGTGAAACTATGTGTAGAGCAAAATCCACGCTACCAAAGTTTGTAATATCACCTGCAATAGCAACTACATCTACTTTTTCTATTTTCTCCACTAATCTTCTTACATAACCTATCCTGCTATGGATATCCGCTACTGCTAATATATCCATAGAGTCGTTGTCCTCGGAGAAGTGTTTAGGCTTATTTCTTAAGTTCTCTAAATGCTTCCTCCCTTAGCCTAATATATCTAACATATTTTTCATCAGAAAATACAACGGTGAGAACGGAGCTTCTATCGTTTAAGTTAACCAGTACATCTGGAATACCTGACTTAGATATGAAGCTACTTCTGATTCTTCTTTCTGAAGACACAATGCCCATTTTTTCAAGTTCCTCTATAGACTTCAATGCTTTATCGAAACTTAGTTCTTCGAATTCTCCTAGCGTTCTTCGAAAAGCATTTACTTCACCAACTAGTTCTGAGAGCCAGAGTCTACCATACGTTAAACATAGAACTCTAAGTATATCAGCCATTACCTTATGTTTTTCAGAAAAGTGTTCTTTGGTAAATATTTCTCTAACCTTGTCTATCAAAAATGTTGACACCTAATTAGTGAAGTGTAAGTTTGGGTTTATAAGTAAATATGGTGTTCTGAATTTTACCTAGCATATTTTTTCTCCTCTCAAATCGTAAAATGTATTGTCTATTATTCTGACTTTAACTAGGGAACCTAACTTTATACTGGGATCAAATATTACAACAGGGTGGTAGTTCACCGTTCTAGCGATAACTGTTCTATTTCTTCCCTTCTCTGTGACAAGAACGTTAACCGTTTTCCCTACATATGCTCTGAGCTTCCTAAATGCTATTTTCTCCATTAGCTTAACTATTTTTTTAAGTCTTTCCTTTACTATGTAGCTTGGTATTTGCTTCATGGATGCTGATGCTGTATGGGGTCTTAAACTATAGGCTGCTATATGTATTCTATCGAATTCTAATTCCTTGACTATGTTTAATGTGTTTTGAAAGGCTTCCTCGTCTTCTCCCGGATGCCCTACTATGATGTCTGTTGTAACATTTATTTCAGGAATTTTCCTTCTAAACTCATAAACTATTTCTTTAAATTCTTCAACAGTATATCTTCTGTTCATTATTTTGAGAACCCTATTATCACCACTTTGTAATGGTATGTGGAGGAATTTGAATATTTTTGGATGTTTATAAATCTCTATAAGATCGTCTAGTATTTCATAAGCTAAGTTAGGGTTCATCATCCCTACACGTACCATGAAGTTGCCGTTTACTTTAACCACTTCTCTAAGCAAATCAGTTAATCTTATCCCTAAATCTAAACCGTAAGCTGCAGTATCTTGAGCTGTTAAATCTATTTCTACAGCTCCCTTCTCTACAGCTTCCCTTACTTTCTCTATAATTAGCTTCGGAGGATAGCTTCTAAGTTTACCTCTAGCAAGTTTAACTATACAGTAACTGCAATTACCTACACATCCTTCGGCTATAGGTATTGCAGCTACTGCATTCTCAAAGAACATAGGCACTATATCTGTTCTCCTTTCCCCCTTTAGAAGCACAACCTTGCCCGGTTTCTCAACAACACATAATATTTTATCGTAGTTTTGTGGCGAGAGCATACTAGCTTCGGGCGCATATCGCATCACCAGGTACGGTTGTGCTTTAGGCATGCAGCCTGCAACAATGAGCTTCGCATTGTTCTTCAATGCTGTCTTTCTTAACCTTACTATTCTCTTGACCATCCTATTCTCTGTGTCTTTTCTCACAGTGCATGTGTTGATTATTATAACATCGGCTTTCTCAGGGTTTTCTACTAAGGTATGTCCTCTGCTTAGTAGTAGGTTAAGCATGTAATGGCCATCTGCCTTATTCAAAGGGCATCCGTAATTTTCTAAGTATACTTTCATTCCTCTATCCCGAAAATTTTTTAGATACACTTACTCCCTTAAAGTTGAGGTTAAAGTAGAGGAAGTATATAAAGGTGTCAGCTGTGGAAACCTTAGACTACGATTACCTGCTTGAGAGAGCATTTGCTACGCTGCCAAAGAAGGCTAGCAGAGCACAAAGATTTGTACTTCCCAAGGTAAATGCTATTGTTATAGGATCATATACTACGATAAGAAATTTTAAGGACATATATGATACATTACGTAGAAGTCCAAAGCACCTATCAAGATTCCTACTTAGAAAAATAGGTGTTGCTGGCTCTATTGATGAATCTTCAGGAACGCTTACACTTCATGGCAGAGTTTCATCTTCAACCTTAAACAGGCTTTTAGAAATATATGTTAAGAAATATGTTGTCTGTCCTACGTGTGGTTCTTGGGATACTATTTTGGAGAGAAAGGGAAGAGTATGGATTCTAAGATGTGAGGCTTGCGGTGCAGAAACTTCGGTTGAGCCTGTTTAGCATGTCTAGTGAAAAACTAGTGTATGTTAAGGTATTTGCAGTAGATCATGAGGTACTGGTTGCTGCATGCGATAAAGAGGTGTTAGGGAGAATTTTTAGAGAGGGAAATGTAGTACTCCATGTTAGCGAAGAATTCTATAAAGGTGAACTAGTTACCTTGGATGAAGCATTAGATAGGATAAAGGAAGCAACGATAGCTAACCTCGTAGGTAAAAATATAGTTTCAAAAGCAATAGAAGAAGGTCTTGTACATCCGGACGCAGTAATATATGTTAGCAATGTACCTCACGCGCAAATAGTTAGAATGATATAGAAATTTTAAGTAGTAGTGTGTCAGTAATCAAACTAGCACATTAAAGGAGAAAAACTCATGTCAAGATTCTGTGCGAAATGTGGTAGGTTATATAATGGGTCCTTCCCGTTTATAGGTAACCTATGTGTAAAGTGTTACTTCGAAGAATATGGGATATTAACTGTTCCTAAAGAAATAACCTTGCATATCTGTCCTAGATGTTTATCCTATAGAGTGAGAGGTAAATGGATAACAGTAGAAAGAGTGTACAGAGTAGAAGATGTTATTTATAACGCGCTGAGGGAAGAACTGGAAGCAAAAGTAAAGCCCTCTGTTGAAGGGTTTAACATAGGTGTTGAAATAAAGATACCTAAGAGAATAAGTGGAAACTTTTTAGCAGTACTTGAAGCTACAACTACTGTAGGTGACTTTAGTTTTTCAGGAAGGCAAAATATAAAGGTAAACATTGTTTACGAACTATGTCCTGTATGTTTTATGAAGGTTTCTAAGTCTTATAAGGCAATTGTGCAAGTAAGGTCTGTGAAAACTTCTCTATCTCGCAGAGAAGGTATACTTATAGAAGGTATTCTAAGGGAAATAGGAGAGAGGAACATTGTAGAAATTGAGAAGTTAAAGGAAGGAATTAACATTAAGACCGTGGACTTTACAACAGCAAGAAGAATAGCGTTGAAGATAAAGCATAGAACAGGTGCACAAATTCATGAAACACATGAAAATGTGAAGAGAACACGTGAAGGTAAAAGAACTTCTAAGCTCATAATTACTGTTAGGCTACCTGAAATTCTAGAAGGAGATCTCGTAATTTTTGAAAATGAACTATACAAGGTATCTAAGATAAGTGGAACAAACGTAGTTCTAGTTTCTGAAAGTACAGGCGAAAAGAGAAACGTGCCCGTAGAGGTTCTATGGAGAGGAGAGATTAAGAGAATAACAAGTGAATACCCGACAGCTAAACTGTTGGTTGTAGGTGTTAGTGATACTGTTGTTTACGCTATTAGGGTAGATAAAGAATATGAAATGTACGAAATACCTTTAACCAAAATACCCTATAGTGTTAGTGTAGGTGAAGAACTGAGAGCAATAATTATTAACGGCAAACCTTATGTTCTAGGAAAAAGATAGAGAAATAGGCATAGTTCGGTGATATGTGAGTGCCTAAAAAGAAGATTAGAGAGGAAAAACCTAAAGAACCTCCTGTTCCTGGGGAAGGAGAAACTATAGGTGTTGTTGAGAAACTTCTAGGTCATGAAAAAGCTAAAGTTAAGTGTTTTGACGGTAAAACAAGGTTATGTAGAATACCTGGACGTATGAAGAAAAGAGTTTGGATAAAAGAAGGAGACTATGTATTAGTGTCTATATGGGATTTCCAGCCTGAAAAAAGAGGAGACATCATTTACAGGTATTCAAGAGATGAGATAAGGAAGCTTGCAGCTAAAGGAATTATAGTTGTAGAGGAGCTTGTTGAAGAATAATAGGGTGGGTAAAATATAGTTAAGAGAAGAAAAGAGAAGAGGATAAAGGATAAAGACTACTACGAAGTCGTAGAAGAAGTTTTTGATACACCAACCCTTCTAGCACTTTATCATGTTATTCGCAAAGGATATATTGATAAGATGTTTGGTGTTGTTAGTGCAGGGAAGGAGGCGAGAGTATACTGGGCTAAGAATAGGAGAGGAGAGGATGTAGCAGTAAAAATATACTTAACAACAACTGCTGAGTTTAGGAAAAGCATAAGACAGTACATTATAGGAGATCCTAGATTCGAATCTGTGAGTGGGGATCTTAGAAAACTTATTTTGAAATGGGTTCGGAAGGAGTACAAGAATTTAAAGAGAATGTATGAGGCCGGCGTAAGGGTACCTAAACCATACTATGCTTACAGAAATATTTTGGTTATGGAGTTTATTGGGGAAAACGGTATTCGAGCACCACTTTTAAAGGAGGTAAGACTTACAGATGAAGAATATGTTGAAATATATGAGAAAATAGTTCACTACATAAAGCTCATGTATAATAAGGCTAAGCTTGTTCATGCGGATTTGAGCGAGTACAACATAATGCTTTATGGTGGCGAACCTGTAATAATTGATGTTAGCCAGGCAGTTACCTTAGACCATCCTATGGCAATGTATTTCCTGATAAGAGATATTAAAAACATTATCAGGTATTTCAGAGATGAGGTAGGTATAGAAACACATAATTTAAACGAACTACTTGAAGAAATTACTGGTAAGAGGTTAGAGTAATGAGCTCCGTAGAACCTAAAGTTACTAAAATCTATACGAAAATACCTGTGGAAAGAATAGGTGTATTAATAGGAAAGCAAGGTGAAGTGAAAAGAGAGTTAATGAGAAGAACGAGGACAAGAATAACAGTTGACAGTATTAACGGGACTGTAATAATAGAGCCGGAAGGGGCAAATGTTAGCCCTGTTAATTTGCTTAAAGCAAGAGATTTTGTAATGGCAATAGCATACGGGTTTAGCCCTGAAAGAGCTTTTAGAATTCTAGAGGAAGATCAGGTATTGATAGTTATAGATTTGAAAAACTATGTAGGTGACAAACCAAACCACATAGCCAGGGTGAAGGCTAGAATCATAGGCGAGCATGGTAAAGCACGTAAAACCTTAGAGGAAATGACGGGAACGTATATTTCGGTGAAGGAATCATACGTAGCCATAATAGGAAGCTACGAACATGCTAATGTAGCAAGAGAAGCTATCGAAATGCTTATTAGAGGTCAGAGACATTCCTCGGTCTACAGGTTTCTTGAAAGAGCAATGAGGGAAATTAAAAGAAGAGAAACCCTAGGGTTATGGAAGCCTTTTAAACTTCTAACAAAATAATGCTTCTCTCACATTTAAATAATAGATTAACATTTAAAAACTCACTACAAATACTATATAACTTGGTACAGCTCAACGAGGCCGCCGTAGCTCAGTCTGGGAGAGCGCCGGACTGTGGATCCGGAGGTCCCGGGTTCAAATCCCGGCGGCGGTCCCACAACCCCCTACCACATTTAGTTTCTCTTAGGACACCATGGCTGTTTAATCTTCAGGTTATCTTTCCTGCTTATACTATGTAGAATACTTGTTTGGCTTCATAGAGAACAATTTTTCTGTAATTCTTTTTCACCACGTAGTATTTTGGAAATCAGAAAGATTAATATTGATAAAAAGAGGTGAGGTTGTTTTTATTTTTACTTTCTTCTTCCCACAAAGAATCCTATGGCTAATCCCAAGATTAGACCTACTATTAGTCCTCCACCAAGGTATGTTGGCTGAGCTCCCTTCACTGCTTCAAGTTCTGACTGTAACTCGCTGATTTGGCCTTCTAGTTCTGAGATTTTGCTCTTAGCTTTGTCTAGTTCTGAAGCTAAAGTGTCTCGTTCACCTTTTACAGACTCTAATTCGCTCTCTAGTGATGCCACTTGCTTCCTTAACTTTAATACTTCAGGTATTCTTTCGCCGTAAAGCCCTACGCCCCATAGTACTATGTTCTTTACGAATGTTGGGCCATCGAGCTTAACGTCATGATATAGTGTTGTCCACATTCCTCTGTAATGGTCGAATGGTGCTTCAACACTTAGAATAACAATGTTATCTTTGTCCATGAACTCAGCGGCCATTAATGTGAAGGCTCCTTCTTCACCAACTTCGTAAGCATGAGGCAACGGCTCTACGAATTCTGATATTGCGCCTCCTTCAGAAGTTACTGCTATCCTATAGACGTTTTCTACAGGCTTATCCCCGGTACCGTAAAGTGGCTTCCACTCCCCATTAACATATAGAGCCACTATGCCTGGTCCATGGAATAAGACGGGATTCCATACACCACCCTTTAGGAAACTTAACTCAGGATCGGGCTTGATAAGTGCTGCTACTCTATAGGATTTACCGCAGTTACTCACCCTGTCAACGGCTTCAGTGTGGTCGTTTCTTAACACTGAACCTACTGCTTCGAGAATCTTGTTAGTGCTTGGTATTCTTAGGTAATCGCCTCCCTTATAGTCACTATCACCTGTAACCCATAATGTCTTACCTCCCTGGTCAAACCACTTCTTAATGGCATCTAGTTCTTCTTCTGTTATTTCAATACCTGTATCTACTTGAACATAGATCAACATATCTGCATCTTTGATATCCTCAAACGTTATTGTCTCTGTTATGACTTTCCATTCAACCTCAGTAATGTTACCCATCATGTAATTTAATTGAATATCTTCCTCGAGCAGACCATGCGCGACAACTACAACTAGCGGTTTTTCTGCTTTCGCTACAGGCACCATAGATATTAGAATTAACAAGAGAGATAATACTATAAGACCTGTTAGTATTTTCCTCATAAACACTAACCCCAAAATTAGCTCTATGTGTTATAGTTAATACTGACTGTTTTAACTTTTTCCATATGGAAACTTTCAAGAAACCTTAATGCCCTACTACAAACCCTGTTTAAGTTTAAATGAATTTTAAGACGTAGGTAAAAACGTAGTATTAACAGAAACCATTATATCAGTCTTAACTCTGTTATTTCTTGGGGGTAGTTATAATGAATAAGGCTATTGCAACGAAAACCATAGTACTAGTAATTGTAGCCTTAGTGATCGTTGCGGTAGCAGCATATACTTTAACAATCCCTGTAACTACTCCTTCCTCACCAACACCTACAGCTACACTTAGCCCTTCCCCGTCTCCTAGCCCTTCACCGTCGCCCAGTCCGACACCGTCTCCTAGTCCTTCGCCATCTCCTAGCCCCTCACCTTCACCTGGAGGCATAGTGCTTAGGGTAATTACAAGACATCCTTACGACATACTAGATGTTGCTAAAGAAAGGTTTTTGCAAAGTGAGCTAGCTAAGAAGTACAATATCGTTGACATTAAGTGGCTACCTATAGATCCAAGCCAATGGATAGATACAATTAAGGCTTTAGCTACTAAGCCTGGAAGAGAAATAGATGTTGCATGGGGTGGTGGGCCTACACTTTTTGACATGCTAATAATGGAGGGATTATTAGCGCCAATAACAAGCGAGGAAGTAATGAAAGTACTGCCAGATATTCCTGAAGAAATTTCAGGATCACCTATGATTAGAAAAGATAAGAACGGTAACATCTTATGGATTGCAGCAGCTATAGCGTCTTTCGGTTTCACAATAAACAAGCAGAGACTAGCAGAATACGGGCTACCAACACCTACAGCATGGAAAGACCTAGCAAGCCCCGACTTCGCTGTAACATTACCAACACCTAGCGTTGGAGTAGCAGATGCTACTAAGAGCACGAGCAATACTAGAATGTACGAGATAATAGTACAAGCTTACGGCTGGGTTGAAGGATGGAAAATAATAACACTCATGGGCGCGAACGCAAGAATATATGATGAGTCAGGTCTAGTAAGAGATGCAGCCATTAGAGGAGATATTGCAGTAGGAATCACAATAGACTTCTACGGCTATACAGCACAATTGCAAAACCCTGAACAATGTGAATACAGACTCCCAATGGATGGAACCATAGTTAATGGAGACCCTATAGCACTAGTATATTCAAGTAAGCACCCTGAAGCAGCCCAAGCATTCATAGCATGGGTTTTAAGCCCTGAAGGTCAAACAATATGGATGCATCCAAACATAAACAGAATGCCCGTTAATCCTAAAGTCTTTGAAACACCTGAAGGGCAGAAACGACCAGACCTAAAAAGAGCTTACGAAGAAACATTAGAAGCTGCAGTAATAGAGTTTAGCGACGAGCTAGCTTTAAGCTACGAAGAAGCTCTAAGATGGTTCTTCTACGCAACAATAACCAGGCCCCATGAGAAGCTTCAGGAAGTTTGGAGAGAACTTGCTTTAGCATATCTTACGGGTAAAATCACTGAAGAACAATTCAATAACTTCATAGATGAATTAGCAAATCCAGAGAAGCTTAAATTTAAAGACCCTGAAACAGGTGAAGAACTAGTATTTAGTGAGGAAGTCGCTAAAATGCTAAATATGAAAATAATTAAAGATGTTAACTACAGAAACGCGTTGCTAAACGAATGGACCATAGCGGCAGAGCAAAGATACCAGAAAGTACTTGATGAGCTATTAGCGCTCATAGGAGGTTAGCAAAGAGGTCCATAGTTCATGAAGTTAAGTAGTAAAGACATAGCAAGGTTAAAGAGAGAGCTAGATAAATTAACTCTCGTACAGTTAATCATAGCTTTAACCATTTTAACAATTTTTCTCATAATACCAATAGCCTCACTTCTAGGTAAAGCATTCATCTATGAAAACACCTTGTCTCTAAAGTATTTTGAAGAAGCTTTTTTAAGTCCTGGTATGGTTAAGTTTCCTCCAACAGGTGCAATGGTAGAGGTTATAGAGAGACACAAGTTTGTAACTCTACCTAATGGTACAAGAATTCTTAAACCACTAAAGACCCTGTACATAGGCGGTAAAGGTCCTGACTTCGGGTACATCTTAAACTCCATATTTGTGTCAACTTCAGTCATGATTTTTGCGTCAATACTTGGCTTAATAGCTGCATTTATAATGGCACGTTACGAATTCCCTGGAAAAAACATTTTCAGAGTACTGCTTATGATACCCTTACTTGCTACACCATTCGTTAACGCATATGTTATAGGTAAAGTCATAGGGCCTGGAGGTTTACTAAACTATATACTTAAAGATCTCTTGCATTTAACGGACTACACTATAGTTATTATAGGATTGCCTGCCGTAATTCTAGTTCAAACATTGAGTTTCTTCCCAATAGTTTACTTAAACATGTTATCAAGTTTCATTAACATAGATCCTTCACTAGAAGAGCAAGCTGAGAACATGGGTGCTCATGGATTTAAGCTCTTTAGAACAGTAACCTTACCGCTAGCTTTGCCTGGATTGGCTGCGGGAGCTACACTGGTATTTATATTTAGCTTAGAAGATTTAGGAGCACCTATAGGTTTAAGCGGAGCTTTTGGTACAGGCCTTCATAGTCGTTTAATGTCCTTCTATGTTTATGAAGAATTCCGTAAAGCTATGACCCTCGAACAAGTCCATCCAGTAACGTATGCTGTAGCAGTCCTAATGTTAGGCTTAGCTGCTGTAGCGTTCTTATCAATAAAGAAGTATGTTACTTTGAAGCAATATGCTATGTTAGCTAAAGGCGGGCGTTGGAGTCCGAGAGTCCGCAAACCCGGTATTAAAGGATTACTGGCAATATACTTGTTCCTAGTACCCTTAGTTATCGTGGCTTCCTTCCCGCAATTAGGTGTTGTAACGTTAGCTATAACGGACTGGGCTATTAGCGGAGTTTTACCTACGAAACTTACAGGAGAGTTTTTAATGGCGTTGGTTACGAAGTCTGATGTTGTTCAAGCCATTAGGAATAGTTTAACCTATGCTAGTTTAGCAATAATAGTTATTGTACTTACAGGTACAAGTGCGGCATATATTGTAGCTAGAAGAGATATTCCTGGAAAAGACATTATAGACTTACTAGCTACCATACCTATAGCAATACCTGGAATAATTGTAGCCGTAGGTTATTTATTGTTTTTCGGCACCGTATTCTCTAATACGTCAATAGATCCCTTCATTAATCCGGGACTTTTACTCATATTCTCGTACTCTGTTAGAAGATTACCCTTTACTACAAGAGCTGTTTTCGCAGGTTTACAGCAAACGCATGTTAGCTTAGAGGAAGCAGCCGAAACGCTAGGTGCAAGTAGGACACGGACATTCTTCACCATAGTTATACCGTTACTTGCAGCAAACATCATTGGAGGAGCAATATTAGCTTTCGTTTACTCAATGAGCGAAGTTAGCACTAGTGTTATCTTGGGAAGCAGGAACCCGGCTCAAGGGCCTATAACGTTTCTTATGAGCCAAGTAATATATGCTAGTGCTGCTGTAGGTACAGTAAGCATTGCTGCCGCATTAGGTGTTCTGCTAATGACATTACAGATAATAGCTATTACTGTTTCCAACTATATCCTTAAACAGAGAGTAGCTTTCCTAGGTGTTTAGTAGTGGTCAATGTAAGATTAGAAAGAGTAACCAAAAAGTTTGGCGAAGTAGTGGCTGCAGACAATATAACATTAGAAATTAAGCATGGAGAATTTTTCACTTTCTTAGGTCCCAGCGGATGCGGTAAAACAACAACGTTAAGAATAATAGCTGGCTTAGAAATGCCTGATGAAGGTAAAGTTTTCTTTAATGAAAAAGATGTAACTAATGATCCACCCTATAAGAGAAATACTGGTATGGTTTTCCAAAACTATGCACTATGGCCTCACATGACCGTTTTTGACAATATAGCTTATGGTTTAAAAATAAGAAGGCTACCTAAGGAGGAAATTAGGAGAAAAGTCTATGAAGTTCTGGAACTGGTGAAATTGAGAGGACTGGAGAATAGGTATCCAACCCAGCTTTCTGGAGGGCAGCAGCAAAGAGTAGCATTGGCAAGAGCATTAGTTATCGAGCCTGCTGTCCTCCTTCTAGACGAGCCACTATCTAATCTTGACGCTAAACTTAGGATAGAAATGAGAGAGGAAATTAAGAGGATACAGAAAAAACTAGGCATAACAACAATCTATGTTACCCATGACCAGGAGGAAGCAATGGTTATTTCAGATAGAATAGCTGTCATGAACCAAGGAAGGATAATGCAGGTGGGTTTACCTAAGGAACTATATAAGCACCCTAGAAACTTGTTTGTAGCCTCATTTCTTGGTAGATGCACTATAGTTAGTGGAAAAGTAATCGATATAAGTCCTGAAGGATACGTCACCATAGCATTTAATGGAACAAAAATAGTAGGCATCTTACCTTCAAGAGATATTAAAATTACCGAGGGAGAAAAAGCCATAGCTGTTATGAGGCCTGAAGACTTCACCGTAGAAAAACCAAGAAAGAACGCCAATGTAATTAAAGGAGTTGTTGACTGGATATCATATGTAGGACCCTATACTGAAGTAAGAATTAACGCTAATGGTAGACGCTTCCTAATAAACGTAGACCCCGATTTCAAAGTGAGTATAGGTGCTGAGCTTCAAGCATATATACCATATGACGAAACCATAGTATTTCCGCCGGGAGAAGCAGAAACAGCATATAGAGCAGAAATACAGTAAAGTAAATGAAAAAATGGTAATTAGCTTTACTTTCTTCTCAGTATAATTAAAACGGCAGCTATTACTATAATTAAAACAACAGCAACAGCAGCATACATGGTTGTTGGCGGAGCTGCAGGTGCTGGTGTAGGAGATGGCGAGGGAGTCGGACTTGGTGTTGGTGAAGGACTAGATGTAGGTGTTGGAGTTGGTGATGGCGTTGGACTAGGTGTAGGCGAAGGAGACGGTGTAGGAGTTACTTCTACAGATACTAGACCCTTATCTTTGTAAAATATGTACTCTTTTGTTA